>Ga0213841_1000070_pt1 | contig 286342 bp, 234 predicted proteins | sample SWPATP23_FD_160125 | JGI IMG/M metagenome (GOLD analysis project Ga0213841, IMG submission 160125) | Coastal seawater microbial communities from Marineland, Florida, United States - SWPA TP2 #3 | ecosystem: Environmental > Aquatic > Marine > Coastal | place: USA: Florida | collected 2016-08-14
GGAATTCAGTGAACTATCGATGAGCGTGGGCTAACACCAAGTTTTTTGCAAAATTGATGGGAGCTAATATTCCTGCGCAGGCAGGAACTGTGTTCCTGTGCGCGTAATTCAGTCCAAAGTCCAATTACCTTACTTGATCAGAAATAATAGCCCTTACCTTATCCCTGCTACGACCTCTAATCTTGACATTCGACGACAAATGAACCAATAATTTACTGTCTCAGCCATAAGGCCCGTAAATTATCGATGCCGGACTCTCAAGCGTTAAACGACTATGTGATTCGCAGCGCCTCGCTATACGCCTTTAGCGAAGCCGTGCTCGAACTGGGGGGCAAACCGGAAACTTTTTTCCTACAGGAAAAACTGGCACTACCAGCGGTACAGGACCCCTACAGCTTTATTCCCTACGGCGCCTTTGTGCGCCTGCTTAACAGTGCAGCCGAACAACTCAACTGCCCTTATTTTGGTTATTTATTGGCGCAAAAAAAAGGCGCTCATCATTTCGGCATCCTCAGCTTGATCGTGGAAACCAGCACTACCGTCCGCGAAGCCCTGGTTGCCTTTGGCCGCTATCTACAAATACAAACCAAGGTGGGCACGTCGGAAATTCGAGAACAGGGAAAACAGACATTTTGGGTACACACCATCCACTACCCCGGTGAGGAATCCCTGTACCAGGCTTATATTCACGCCCTCGGTATCGGCAGAAATATTGTGCAATTGCTCGGTGGTACTCACTTGGTGCCACTTTCATTGCGGAGTACCTTCGACACGCCTGCGGACGACAGCTACATTCGCAGCCACTACTACCCTTGCCCGATCATTTACAACGCGGAATTTAACGGCTGTGTGTTCGCCACCGCGGACCTTGAACAGCCGCTGCCAAAATCGAACCCCATTCTCAATCAGATTTTGCAGGAACAAATTGAAGCCCTGATGAACCCGTCGGAACACGACTACGAACTGGAACTGAAAAATGTGATGCGCCGCGCGATGGATATTGGCGACCCATCCATTGAGCGCGTCGCTAACTATTTATCCCTCAACAAACGCAGCCTGCAACGCCAGCTGGAAGAGCGTGGCCTGCAATACAAGCGGTTGCTGGACGATGTCCGGCTTGACACTGCCAAACACCACCTGCGCTATTCAGCCCTGTCCCTGGCCCATATCGCCGATATGTTGGGTTACAGCGATCCCAGTTCCTTCTCCCGCTTTTTTACCAAGCAAACCGGTTTGTCGCCGTTAAAATGGCGTAAAACGCAGTAATGACTCAGGAGTATGGTTTTTCCACGCAGGCTTGAGTAATAAAAAAGACCGGCATTACGCCGGCCACATCAGAGAGAACGTTTGACAGCAAACGCTTGAATCAGTCGAAGCGATAACGGGCCTGTATCGCAATGGAACGGGGCGCGCCGGCACACCAAAGTAGCTGTTGGTGAGGGGAACATCGTTGTTCCAAAGTGTGCTTTGCTTATCGGTGAGTTTCTTGCCCACCAGAGCAACCGACCACTGGTCATCACGGCTGGCCAGGGCAACACGGGCATCAGCAGGAGCGCCTTGTATCCGAGTTTTGGCACGCGAATACCGTAACTTGCTCTATAGATGATTTTATCGAGCTTTTTTTCGAATAAATCTATAAAAATCAAAGAGCTATAATCGAGGTATATCTGCTTGATCCCTCTGTTGCGGGAGATCCGGGGAAGCGGTACGATCTGTATTATGCGCCACAACAGGTTGGCGGAGGTTAAAGGAATACAATGGTCAGACGCTCGTTGAGAGTCGACGGGGTGGTACTCTGCTTTACCTCGCTGCCGGCCGTTACCGATTAACTCAAATACCAGTTCTGAGTGGCGGTTGTCGGGGGGCAGAAAATCCTCTCTTTGACTATTGTCATCAATTGCTAAAAATTGATGCTCCAAAGCTAATTTTCCCGCTTTCCTTTACCGTAGAATCCTCATTGGCTAGAGGGGGATTTCTATAACTTTCCTCGAAAATAAAGCAATAAATTTAAAAAGCAATGAATTTTAAGGAGAACAAGATGAGGCAGTTTCAAGTGAATAGGCTGGCTCTGGCCACTGCGCTAGTTGCGGCCGCCGCGGGGACGGTTCAGGCTCAGGAGTTTGTTTTGGACGAAATCGTGGTAACCGCCCAGAAGCGGGCCCAGAGCCTGCAGGATGTTCCCATTGCGGTCGCCGCCGTTAGTGGCGAGAAGATCAACGATGTAGGCATTACCGGGTTGGAGGAGCTGACCAGCTATACTCCCAACGTCAATATCAACCAGGGCTTTGCGGCCCCCAACTTGTATATGCGCGGTGTGGGTTCCGGCACCAACGCCGGATTCGAACAATCCGTGGGGCTCTATATTGATGGCGTATACTCCGGGCGCGGCCAGCTGGCCAATGTCCCCACCACCCTGGACCTGGAGCGGGTAGAGTTGCTGAAGGGACCTCAGGGAATTCTGTTTGGCAAAAACACCATTGCCGGGGCGATTAATATCACCAGTGCCAAGCCCACGGATTATTTTGAAGCCTATGCCGATGCCCTTTATGAACCTGAGCAGGGGGAGGAGATCTACACTGCCGTAGTGTCTGGTCCGCTGGCCGCAAATCTCTCCGGGCGCCTGGCGCTGCGGTACGAGGGGTTCGATGGCTGGTGGGACAATATCACCCTGGATGAAACCGGTCCACAAAAGAACAACTGGTTCAGTCGAGGCACTCTGCGCTGGGAGCCATCCAATGAGCTGGAGGTGCTGGCCAAGTACGAATACGGCGATTTCAGCGTCGATGCCAACCCCGCGCTAGTCTACCAGTCCGATCAGCCCCTGAACTATCTCGGCCAGGAAGTGTTCCCCGTTGTCGGAGACAGTGATAAGGGCGCAGCGGATTATGCCGATAAATTCGATACTCGCACCGATGTGTTCGCCTTGACGGTCAACTACGAGCTCGTCGGCAACACCTTGACGTCGATCTCCGCCTACTCTGCTTACGATTTCACCCGTCATGCCAACAGTGACATTGCCAATACCGCGGCGCTCAATCGCATGCATGAAGAGGAGTTCAAGCAGTTGAGCCAGGAGATTCGTCTGGTGTCGCCAGGCGGTGAAACCTTCGACTGGATTGTTGGTGGTTACTATCAACAGACTGAGCTGGATATCAGTCGCAGACTTGTGGATCTGGATTTTGCCTTGGCCGGCCCACTGGTGGCATTGCCCTTGGTGAGACCGATGACATCGGAGCCCTCCATGTTTGACCAGGAATCCAGCAGCTGGGCCTTGTTTGCCCAGGGAACCTGGAAGCTGGCCGATAGTGTTAGGATCAGCGGCGGTATTCGTTATAACGAGGAGGGGAAGGAGCTTGACAAGAGGATCAATGCCGAGGGCTACGGTGTGCGCACCCCTGTAGGGGTGAGGCTGGCAATTCCTGTCTCTGGTGTAACCCCCACGGGTACTGGATTATTGGTGGGGGATCTTCGAAGTCATGAGTTTGTCGATGTCAAGCGAGATGAGGAGAAGTTCTCCTGGTCTGCCAATATCCAGTGGGATGTCAACCCTGATGCTATGCTCTACGCCAGTGTCGGTACCGGTTACAAGGGCGGCGGTTTTGACGGGGCCTATTCCGGCCAGGGCGAATCAGTTCGCATAGTAAGCCTGCTTGACCCCACGTTCGTGGTAGGCAATATCCCCGGCGTGGACAGCACAATCCTCGAGTATGATGAGGAGACGGTGCTCGCCTACGAGCTGGGTGCAAAGATGACTCTGGCGGACGGGGCAGCCAATCTGAATATTGCGATTTTCCGTATGGAGTATGACGATCTGCAGGTGAGCTCTCTGGTAGGCGATAACTTCCAGGTTGGGAACGCCGGGCAATCGATCAGTCAGGGCGTTGAGATTGACGGTCGCTGGCGTGTGACCCAGCGCCTGACAATAGGCGGCTCCTTGTCCTATCTGGACGCTTACTACGATGAATTTACCGGTGCCACCTGTACCGTTCCCCAGGCCACGGATCCAGTCGCCAATCCCGGCTGCTTGAGAGCAGATGGTAGCAATATTGTTGCCGGGGAAGCGGGGGGACAAGACCTTTCAGGAGAGACCCTGACCTTTGCGCCGGACTGGAGTGCCAATTTCAATATCGCGTACGTCTATCCTCTTCCGAGCGATCTGGAGTTGCATACTAGCCTGGATCTCAACTACACCGACGATTTCTACTCGGCGCTGGATCTGGATCCTAACACTCGCCACGACAGCTATACCAAAGTCAATGCGCGAATCGCTCTTGTTCGTGGTGACGGCAAGTGGTCACTGGCGCTGTTGGGTAAAAATCTGACCGACAAGCAGACCACTGTCTGGAACAACGATGTCCCCTTGACTGATAGCAACAGCTATTTCGGTATTCCAGAGCGTCCACGCTCAGTGGCTATTCAAGCTCGTTATCGTTTTGACTGAGTGCCAACATCACTCTCCCTTGTGCCGGCCATGCGCCGGCATTTCTGAGTTAGTACTGTTGCGACTTGCGCCACTTCAATGGTGAGAACCCCGTCTGCTTGGAGAAAAAACGACAGAAAGAGCTTGGGTCTCTGTAACCGAGCATATTGGAAATTTGGGTAAGCGATAGCGTCGAATACTGGTGGACCGCTCCATGGTTTACTCTATTAGGTCATAAAGTGAGCTTAAAATAATGAGGATAGATATATGAAGCCAGAATTCTGGAACGGTAAGCGTGGCCCAAGTGTTGAGGACATTATTCGAGCTGATGAATTTAAGAATGTTGTAGATATTATTGAGTCGGACTTTTCGGTGCATGCCGAAAAGAATGCTTTTACAGCCTTGGGCAAGACAATGAAATTCTCTGAACTTGACCAGGCTAGTAAAAACTTTGCGGCTTATATCCAGAACCATACCACCCTCAAAGCAGGAGACCGCATAGCAATACAGATGCCCAGTGTTCTCCAATACCTAGTTGTGCTCTATGGCTCGTTGCGAGCGGGATTGGTTATCGTAAATACCAATCCGCTGTACCCTGCAAGGGAGATGAAACATCAGTTTAACGATGCCGGTGTACGGGCACTCGTGTTTATGGATATGTATGGCAATTTGGTTGAGGAGGTGTTGAAAGATACCAATATCGAATACTTGTTTGAATCCTCGCTTGGCGATATGCTGGGCTTCCCCAAACGGCAGATTGTTAATGCGGCAACGGAAGCATCACCTACACCCGATTGATGGGCAGGGAAAGCCAGGAACGATCGGTATACCCATACCGGGCACGGCACTGAAGGTTATTGACGTAAACAGCAATGAGCTAGGATTTAACCAGCCGGGCGAGTTGTGTGTTAAGGGCCCCCAAATAATGGCCGGTTACTGGAATCGCCCAGAAGAGAGTGCCGATGTCTTGGAGGACGGTTGGTTAAAGACAGGGGATATTGCGTTAATTGACAAAGACGGATATGTGTCACTGGTTGATCGAAAGAAAGACATGATCCTTGTGTCAGGCTTTAACGTATTCCCGAACGAGATCGAAGATGTTGTTTCGAGCCATCCAAAAGTCGAACTTTGTGCTTGTATTGGGGTGCACAGTGAGAAATCAGGTGAGGTTCCAAAAATATATGTGGTGCGAAAAGACGATTCGCTAACGAAAGAGGAACTGAGGGCTTATTGCAAGGGAAACCTTACAGGTTACAAGCAACCGAAATTTATTGTGTTCAAGGACGAGTTACCGATGTCGACTGTTGGAAAGGTCTTAAGGAAGGAGTTGCGAGTTATGGAGGAAGCTTGTTGATAAGCTGCCAGCATTAACTTAGTAGAAAAAATACCGTTTGTATGGTTGTCATCGATTTGAGCGGCGTCTATCATGTCTGCGAACCCTTGGCCTCACTCGTCCCTCTGGATGCTATGGTTCATATGCGCGGGCAGATTTGTTTATGCTCAAGTGATGGACCATCTACTGATTCACACATCACCCTCCCAACCGCGGAGTCACATAGCGTTAACAATAATTTTTCGGTCTAAAGAGCAATGAGAATCATAAGAGCCTTAATTTTCCCGTTACAGAAAGTCTTATTCAAGCTCATAATAGTAGCGTTAAAGCTGGGCCGTTTATTTGTCCCCCTGCCTCGGCCTACTGTCTACTCTGGCCCCGGTGCCTCGATTCAACTGTGTAAAGCCATTGGCCACTTCGGGATAAAACGGGTATTGATCGTGACCGACCCTATGATTTCCAAACTGGGATTGTTGGACAACATTACTCTGGGCTTGGAAAAAAGTGGTGTCGGCTGGGACATCTATGACGGTGTTGAACCCGACCCCAGCTACGAAATTATTGAAGAGGGGCTGGTAGCGGTAAAAAGCTGCAGCAGCGATGCCATTCTTGCCATTGGCGGAGGCTCCTCCATCGATACCGCCAAGGTGATCTCAGTCAGAGCGACAAATGAAGACAAGTCCGTTGAGCAACTGGCGGGGATTCTGAAGGTCAAGAACCCTGGTATGCCCCTGTTCGTGATTCCCACCACGGCTGGCACCGGCTCTGAAGCTACCGTGGCTGCCGTAGTCTCCGATCCCAAGACCCGAGAGAAAATGGTAGTGATTGACCCCAAGGTGATACCCGGAGTCGCTGCACTGGACCCGGAACTGATGACCGGTCTGCCGCCCGGGATTACTGCGGCCACCGGCATGGACGCTCTCACCCATGCTGTTGAAGCTTATATTTCAACCATAGCGACTGAAGAAACAGATAACTATGCGCGTGCAGCGGTGAAAATGATCCTACAAAACCTGCACAGAGCCTGCGAGAATGGAGAAGACCTGCAAGCGCGCGATGCTATGGCTATGGCTTCCTTCTATGCCGGCTTGGCCTTTAATCAGACAAGTCTTGGTTACGTACACGCGATCGCTCACCAATTTGGTGCTTTTTACCAAACTCCCCATGGCCTTGCCAACGCTATCGTGTTACCCCATATCCTGGATTTTTCCCTCGGTGCCACCGAGCCGCGGCTGGCGGAGCTGGCTATCGACACGGGCCTGGGAGCTGCAGAAGAGTCGGATCGAGAGCTAGCGCATAAGTTTGTCAGTGAGATAAAACGCCTGTGTAGTAAGCTGGATATCCCGGAAAAGCTGGATGCCTTAGAGCAGAAGGATATTCCAGCGATTGTATCCGGCGCACTAAAGGAAGCACACTACCAATACCCTGTGCCGAAGTATATGAATCGCGACCAGTGCGAATTGATTGTCAGCCGAATGCTGCCATCCGCTTAAAAACAAGAAGCTATGAACGTTCGGGTTCACAGCATCAAGCAAGGTCATCGCTGCGATGTATGAGATTCGAAAGAACTCGAAACCGCATTCGGTAATAGCTGAGGGGATTTTTATGACGAAGCTTGTGGTGTTTTGTTTAAAAACACTCAAAGTTGTGATCCTTCAGTGCGTTATTGGTACTTAGTCTACATATTCGGCTGTCGCCACCTTGAAGTGATGAAGCGGACCAATTCTCTGCGTTGACTCCCAGCTCCAAAGCAGTCCCTTTTTTGCATTGCTCCGATATTCTAGATACGACAGGATCCTATTTTTTCCCTTGCTGGCGAAAGTCTCTTGGTGACATCCCTTCCCAGCGTCGAAAGGCTGTGGCGAAATTGCTAGGATCGTTAAATCCGAGACTCAGGCTTATCTCCACGATCGAACGCTTCGGGTCGGCCAGAAATTTCCTGGCCAGCTGGTGGCGAATCTCCTGCAGCAACTGGGCGAAGCAGGTGTTTTTGTTAGCGAGTTTGCGCTGTAATTGGCGGACGCTTAGGTTCAGGGCTTCGGCTATCTCCTGCTGTTTGGGCTGCTCGCTCGCTTTCAGTCGGTGGCGAATCTCGTTTTCCACCTGGAAAACCACATCGTCCCGCTCCAGCTGTTGCAGATAGTCCAGAGCGACTGTTTCTCCCGCTTGTGCCAGTGCCGCGTTGCCTGTTTGGCGGGGCTTGTCCATCGCCTCATCGTGCAACACTACAGCGTCTGTATTGGCGTTAAATTGGATGGGATGGTTGTGAAAAGCCTCCTGCCAGGGGCCTGCATCGGCAGGTTTCTGGCGGACAAAGTACACTTCTACTAGGTCTTCCGGGGCCAGACGTACCGCCACAGAGTATAGGAAGGCATCTAGTGCCTCGTCAGCTATCTTCTTGCGGATTTCCGGTTCGACAAACCACTCCAATATCCAGCTGCTGTCCTCCCTCTGGTGAAGCCTAAGTTCGCCAACATTGCTGACCAGGCGGCTCAGCTTGATTAATCGCTTCAGGGATTCGCGTAGCGTGGCACTGGCGTCTATGGCCATACCCATGCCATGGAAGGTGGTAGGTGAGCGAAACCGGGGAACCCTGAGTCCGAAGGCGGGATCGCCTGTGACAGTCACACAAATATGCCACAGATTGGTCATGTCTGTTACCAGGTAACGGGCATTGAAATCTTGGGTCTGATCGATATCCAGCCCCACCTCGGCAAAGATCCGTCTGCTGTCTATGCCGCGGGTTTCGAGGGCGTTAGCTATGGCAGCAGCCCATGTGGTAAGGGTGGTACTGCGAGTAGTCATTTAATATTACCATGGTTCTCCGGGCCCATTTTTTACCTACCCGGTTTTCAGACACCAGTTCTTGGCGTTTTGGCACCAGAGGCGCAGCTGCCGGTATTATAGTATGAGTGGGTCACCAGTTGAAGATAGGTTAGCACAACCCTCTCGGTGGCAGGCTATACGAAATATACTTGGAGGAGGCCTAATGTCGCGCATGAAAACCTGTTATTCACTCGCCCTGTTGTTGATTGTTTTGCCAGTCAGTTGGTGTCAGGCCCGTTCTACAGTTGCCCCTTCTCTGGATGCCCATACGCAGGAGTTTGAGCGCAAGGTCTACAAAGTGACTGATGGTGTCTATCAGGCGGTGGGTTACGCTCTGGCAAACTCCATCATGATAGAGGGTGACGATGGTATCATCATCGTCGATGTCACGGAGAGTGTAGAAACCGCCCGTGAGGTGCTGGCGGAGTTTCGCGAGATTACCGACAAGCCAATCAAGGCGCTAATCTATACACATAACCATGCAGACCATGTGCTGGGGGGAAAGGGTTTCGTGCCCGACGAGACAGCGGCAGATGAGCTGCCAGTCTATGCCCACGACACCACCGACCATTATATTAACCGTTTCGGCGGTATTATTCGGCCCATTGTGGAAACCCGCAGTGCTCGCATGTTCGGTACACCTTTGCCGGAAGGCCCCGAGGGAGTGGTCAATGCCGGCATAGGCCCGTTTCTGGCTACCAACGGCAGTGTCCACGGTGGTACGGTTGGTCTGATTCGCCCCAACAAAACATTTGACGAGCGGTTGAAGCTGGACATTGCCGGTATTGAGATCGAGTTGGTTCACGCACCTGGTGAAACCAACGACCAGCTATTTGTATGGCTACCTGAAAAGCGGGTATTGCTGCCCGGAGACAATCTCTACAAGGCTTTTCCCAACCTCTACACCATTCGAGGTTCTCTCTATCGCGATCCGCTCAAGTGGGTGGCGAGCTTAGACAAAATGCGCGCCTTGAAGCCTGCCTTTATCGCACCCAGCCATACTCGTCCAATCAGCGGTGAGGAGAAGGTCGCAGAGATACTGACTGCGTACCGCGATGCCATTCAATATATACACGACCAAACAGCTCGCTGGATGAATGCAGGCCTAACCCCCGATGAGATTGTGGAGAGGGTTAGTTTACCTGAGCATCTGCAAAAACATCCGTTCCTATTGGAGCATTACGGCACTGTAGCCTGGTCTGTCCGCAATATCTTTAACGGCTATCTGGGGTGGTTCAATGGCGACGCGGCAACCCTTAATCCCGTCGTCCCCAAGGTAAGAGCCCAGCGGTTGGTGGCTCTCGGTGGTGGCCAGGAAAAGGTTGCTGCGTCGGTTCGCCAGGCTATAGCGGATAAAGATTATGCATGGGCTGCTGAACTGGCGGGGCATTTGGTGCGCCTGAATGAGAATAACAGGTTGGGCAGGGAGCTGCAGGCTGAAGCCTTTGAGCATCTCGGGGCTCTCTCCGTCTCTCCCAATGGCCGCAACTTTTACCTAACTCAGGCGCTGGAGCTGCGCGGTAAGACCGAAGTGAAAGAGAATCGGAACTATACACCGGATCGCCTGGATTTCGCCAAAAGCATGCCTGTGCGACAGTTGTTGGAATCCTTGCAGGTCAATCTCAAAGCGGAGGACGCTCTGGATATCAATCAGACGGTGGAGCTTGAGTTTTTCGATGTCGACGAGACATACAGTTTCCACATCCGTCACGGGGTGGCTGAATTGCGCCAAGGCAAGGCTAAGTCTGCAGATCTTAGGGTGCAGGTCAGCAGCAATGCCTGGGCCGACGTTCTACTTGGGGTAAGATCCGTTCCTGCAGCCTTGTTGACCGGAGACATAAAACTGAAGAATCGAATAACCGATGTGCCGGCGTTTATAAAATTCCTGTTGCTGTTTCAGCCGGAGGAGGTCTAAGGTATTTGGCGTTGGTCAATACCTTAGGGTCTATTTACACGAAAGAGCGCTAAAGCGCAGCAGCTAATCAAGATCAGCTTCAAAGGACGACATTTACAAGAGAAGATGGTCCTGCAGTTCGCTCGCTGATACCTGGCCTATGCCTCTGGCTGTCGCAACTTTGAAGAGACGATGCAGGAAAACGGTTATTATCTCGATCACGGTATAATCATTCGCCGGATCTTGTATCGTGCACCGAAAGTGGTGAAGGATCTTCATAAAAAGAAAGGCCCAAAGCAGTCCGTGATAACGGCATTGATGTCAGGTTGCTGTCTGATTATCAATTGCGTTGTTCTCAACTTTATAAAATGACAAAAATCTATGAATAAACGAATGGCAATTCTAATCTTTGTTCTGTGGGGGCAGGCATTTGCATCCTTGGCAGAGGATTTGTCAATACTGGGGTTTTGGCAAACTCTGGAGGACGGAAAGCCAAGATCTGTTGTTGAAATCTATCTGCAGAATGGCAAGCTCCATGGGAGGGTGGACAAAGTATTTTTAGCTTCCGGAGAAGCCGAACCGATTTGCACTGGCTGTAAAGGTTGGCGCAAGGATCAACCAATTCAAGGTTTAGAAATTCTAAGCGAACTTCAGCCCAGAGGTGATATGTGGGTTGATGGTCGTGTGTTTTCGCCCGAGCGCAATCAGGAGTTCAATTGCGACATCTGGCGTGATGGTCAAAAGCTGAAATTAAAGGTTAGCTGGGGCTTTATATCCAAAACAGAAATCTGGCATCGTGTGTCTAGTGAAAGGTTCCGTCAAAACTGAGTCGCTTGGAGCTTAATCGCTGAATTTTTCGCTCACTGTTAAGATGTGAACTTCCAAATTCCAAAGAATTTTTGAATTTTAGAGGGAATTTCCCTACGACGCTCAGTGCGGGTTCTTTGTCGGTGGTGAGCTGGGTGGAAATCACTACCGTGGTTTGATGGCATTGTCTAAAGAAGGTTTCAGCGGCTACTTGATCCCTGACATCGCTGAGGTAGACAGCCAGCATGACCACCTCAGTAGGGTATTCCACAAAGTTGAGCGGTGACCCTGTACGCTCATTGAATTGTTTACGACAGTGTCGACTAATGTTTAGGGCCGAGTACCGAGGCGGCGAATGGCGGGCCGGTGAGCTGCTGCCCTATGCGCCCATAGCCAGAAATCCAGGCTGCGCATGGTGATCTCCTGCCCCGCCGGCGCGATGCCGAGCCAGCCATCGCCGGTAATAGTCATATGCATGCCTGGCCACCCGTTGCAGCTGGTTGGCGTCGTAGTTGTAGAGCGCTTCCCGAAGCGGAAGCAGTAGCGCCTTGTGGGCGGTGTGAATGACTTGCTGCATGTTTACCTCAACGCTGGAACACTAAGCGATGATAGCGTCGAGCAGAAACAAAAAGGCGGGGCAATAGCCCCGCCAGGTCACCTAATCCTCTCCGTCGATCAAAAGTTATAGGAAACCTTCACACCATAGTTACGCGGGTACATGTAACTGGTTTGCACCAGGTCAAAGCCACCCACGTTGGTACGGGCCAATACCTCTTCGTCTTCGATATTTTCGACAAAGGCTTCGGCGCTGATATTGTTATCAGCTGACGTCCAAATCAGGCGGAAGTCGGTTTTGGTATAGGACTCCTGCTCCTGGGTGCTGTAGGTCACCACGTCGTCCGTGTTGTAGTCGTCGGAGTAGTAGAACTGCATGAACGGTGTGACGCGGCCCATGTCACCCAGATCCCAGTCGTAACCCACGCTCAGGCTCAGGGTCATGTCCGGCGACCAGGGTGGGGTTTCGCCCTTCAGCGACAGGAAGGACTGGGGCACACCGTTGGCTTCTTCAAACGGGTTGGCGGCACCAAAGTCGCCGTATTCGTTATCCATAAACGAGGCATTGGCCGAAATCAGCCACTTCTCGGTAGGCAGCCACACCAGTTCCGCTTCCAGGCCGTAGGTGTCGATTTCACCACCGTTCACGGTAATGGTGATATCGCCGGTGCCCAGGCGAATCAGCTGCTGGGTGGTCAGGTTGGTGAACTCGTTTTTATACACTGACACATTTAATTGCACACTGTCGTCCGCCCAGCGGCTTTTCAGGCCCAGCTCAAAGGCTTTGGATTCCTGTTGCTCAAAGGGACTGCCGTCTGAGTTGACACCGCCGGACAGGAAACCGGTAGAAATGCTGGCAAAGGCCATCATATTGTCGCTGATGTCCCACTCGGAACCCAGCTTCCAGGTCACGATGTCAAACTCCCGTACCGCGGAGCGCTCCGGGCGCAGGGTATAGCGATAGAGCTGGCGGGCGCGGTCACTGAGGCCAGTGGGGTTTACGCCGGGCAGGGGGTTGCCGTCAGCATCGGTAGAGAAACCAGAGAAGGTTTCTGTGTCTTTTTCTTCCTGGTTGTTGCGCACGCCGGCGATAATACGCAGGCTGTCGGTGAGCTCGTATTCCGCCTGGAAGAAGGCGCCTTCGGTGGTGGTTTCAATATTCTGCCAATCGGCAAAGTCGCTGAACGCGAATGGGGCCACGCGGTACTGGGAGAAACCAAAACCGATAGCGTCCACCGAGTAATAGAGACCGGCTGTCCAAGTCAATGGGCCATCGCTGTCGGAGATCAACTGCAACTCTTGGGTGACGGAGTGTACTTCCTCGTCCCAGAAGTAGGTATATCCCGGTTGGTTACTCCAATCCCCGTCCCAGTCAAAACCGCTGTCAAACTCGGTGTAGGAGGTGATGGAACGCAGGGTCAGGGTGTCGTTGATGTCCCAGCTTACATCCAGGGTGATGTTTTCTTCCTCGTTGTCGCGCTCGGCGTCCACGTCCAGGGATGCCTCATAGGGTTCGTCGAAAAAGGCGTTGCCGCTGGCGCCGGGGTAGGGGTTGTTGCAATTAACCAGGGAACCAAAAGCATCGGTGGCGCCGTTGGCGTTGACCGGCTGGCAGGTGCCCTCGGCGGCAAAGATACCGGCAGTGATGCCCTCTTCACTGATAGAGGTGTAGCGTAACATCACCTCCAGGCTGTCTGTGGGTTGCCACAGGGCCGAAATGCGGAAATTGCGCGCTTCGTCCTGGCCCAGGTCTTCCCCGGAACCCTTGTTGTCAATCCAGCCGTCGCTGTCTTTGGTGTTAAATGCGAAGCGCAGGGCAAAGTTGTCACTGACCGGGGTATTGATAAAACCCTCGGTGGTGATTTTGCTAAAGCGTGAATAGCTGGCTTTGATGCCGCCGCTTAACTCTTCGGTATCGGGGCTGCGGGTGTGCAGGTTGATGGCACCGGCAAAGGTGTTGCGGCCGTACAGGGTACCCTGCGGGCCTTTTAACACTTCGATGCGCTCGACGTCAAAATAGGCCTGACTCTGCTGTGAGGCGCGGGGGCGGTAGACGCCGTCGACAAAGAAACCGGCAATAGAGGAGTTGTCGGCAAAGGTGTTGTTGGAGTTGGCGCCGCGGATAGAGATTTTTGCGTCGGAGCCGATATAACCGTAGCTCACGCCGGGGGTGACCAGCTCAATCCGGCTGACATCTTCGATCCCTGCACGCTCCATGGCAGTGCTGTCCAGTGCAGTGACAGAAATGCCCACGTCTTGCAAGTTTTGCTCGCGCTTCTGCGCAGTAACCACTACCTCCTCAAGGTCGAACGCACCTTCGGCGCTGGCAATTGCCGGCAACATCAGGGTGGCAGCGGTCAGAGCCGCAATGTGTCGAGCGAGGGGATTACGGGTAATGGATTGTCTACTGGCTCTCATTTAACTCTCCGTTGTACGTCTGTGCGACTGTTGGTATTGATTATCGCAACTTTGGTACGCGTTTGGGTTTGGGGTACTCTCGTCAGTTACCATAGTGGTTATGGACCGGATGGCTGCTGCTGAGCGCTTGTTGCGATTCCTGCTGTACAGCTCCTTCTAGAGCGGCAAGCGACTGGTTATGTGCAGTTGCTATGCCGTCCCGTAAATTTACTATGACGTATTTGTACTTCGAATGCAAAAAAATTGCAAGAAGTTATCCAGTATTTTTTTGATCTATATTAATAATGATTAAATATCAGTGTGTTATAAAGGTAGATTTTGTGGCTCCGACGTTAAGAATAGACTGAGAATACTCCCCTTTTGGGTAGGATTGCGCCCCTGTGGCTTTGATCCTGGAAACCGCGTTTTATGACGTTTGGAAGGTGTTTGCATGCGAACCCCACTTGAATTACGATGGCTTGATGCATGATTCAAGGAGTCAAAATGGCTGAAACCAGCGTCAAACGCCGTCGCGGCGGACGGAGCAGTGCGGCAAGTGTCAAGAAGCCCAAGCTGGGTATGACCGATGAGGGCAAGAGGGTCACATCGTACGACGTCGCCCGTGTGGCCGGCGTGTCCCAGTCGGCGGTATCCCGTTGCTTTAAACCCGGCGCCAGTGTTTCCCAGAAGATGCGCGACAAGGTGATGCGGGTCGCCAATGAACTGGGGTTTCAGCCCAACGCCATCGCCCGCAGCCTGATTAGCGGCCGCTCGAATATGGTGGCGGTGATTATCAACAACTTCACCAACCTCTACTACCCGGAGCTGCTGGTGCAGCTCAGCCGTCGCTTTGACGAGCGCCACGTGCATGTGCTGCTTTTTACCCTGGAGCACGAAAGTGACGTGGATAAAATGCTGGATCAAGTCTGGCAGTACCAGGTGGATGGGGTGATCTCCGCCGCGCGGCTATCGGAAGAGCAGGTGTCCTTCTTTGAGGAGCGAGGTGTGCCGCTGGTGTTCTACAACCGTTCGTTTCAGGATTACCCCGTCAGCGCCATCTGTTGTAACCAGGAGGAGGGCGAACGGGTACTGGTGAATAAACTGCACGGCGCGGGGCATAAATCCTACGCCATTATCGCGGGGCCTGCGGATTCGGTGGTCAGTCACCAACGGACCCAGGGGGCCATTAACCGGTTGCAGGAGTTGGGTATTAAAAAAGTCCCCGTGGTGGAAGGGGATTACAGTTACGACAGTGGGCGGGCGGCTTTTCGGGAGCTAATGAAAAACCGCAAAAAGCCCTGTGATGCGATTATCTGCGCCAACGATGTGATGGCGATCGGCTGTATGGATGCGGCCAGGTACGAGTTTGGCCTACAGGTCCCCGAGGATGTCTCTATTGTGGGGTTTGACGGTACTTCCACCGGGGCCTGGTCCAGTTACCGTCTGACCACCATCGACCAACCGCTGGAAATCATGGCCGAAGCGGCGGTAAGTATGCTGATGGAACGGGTGGAAAATCCGGACCTGCCGCCGGAGAAGCGCACCTTCAGCGGCGTATTTTTGGAGGGAGAATCCGCCCGACTGACTTGACTCCCTCCCCCACTGGAAGGTCAGGGGGGCGGTGAGATTAATCACTAAAAGGGGATCACAGGCGGTTTGGCTGGCCCTGTTGCGGGGCATGACATTGGGCGATGAGATCCAGTTCATCAAATAAGGTCCACTCTGCGCGAATCTTGCCCTCCTGGAATTGCCATTCACTGATGCCGTTAAGGTATAAGCGGCGCCCACTGGGTGCCGGGACCAGACCCGGACCTGTGTGATGACCGCTTAACAGCCAGGTACATCCCAGCTGTTGTGCCTTAGGGTCGTACACCCATTGCTGAATCTGCACGCTGCAGTCCGGTAGGGCAGCCAACAGTGAGAGCCAGAAGCGTGTCGCCTCCCTGGGGCCTGCCAGTGAGCGCCCGCCGGGCATCTGTATGGGAGTACTTTCCAGATAGAGTTGCGCCAGTCTGTCCAGGCGTCGGAAATTGAGGGCATCGACCCAGTTGGCCAGCAGCGGCGGCGCCTGGTCGGTGGACAATTCGCAGTGTCGGGGGCCGGTTTGTCCCCCGGCGGATGCCAGTTCCCCGGGCTGCCATTGGGGCCGTGTTTTCGTTTGAGGTAAAGACGGTGCCAGGATCTGGGCCAGTTGCTGGGGATTTAACCCCAACTGCAGAGCCAGGTGCAATCGGTCGGTAAAGTGCCAGGTCTCCAGGACGCGACCGTTGCCAATATGCCAGATGCATTGGCTGCGGAAGCTGACAGTTTGCCCACTGGCAGGGCCCAAAAAGGTTTCGCCACTGTGGACTGCCGCAATCTGCGCGTGGCTGACCAGCTGTTGGCCTCGATCGGCGGGCAGATTGCCAGCCCCGCTAAAGGCACTGTGTTCACCGAGTTGTTGATTGCTCAGGCCGTGCAGGTGGCTGAACCACTCTGCGACAATTGCCTCGCATCCGTAAAGCCGCTGCCGGTGCACGCCGGTGTGCAGTGTACAGTTATGCACATGGGTATCGTAAACCCGGCCAACGGCCATCTCCTCACGCAGTTGTCGCTCCAGTGTCAGCAGATCGCCGACACTGTTGAGAGGGCTTGGGCTTGGGGTGTTGGTTGCCGTCAACTCAGCCGCCCCCGTAAATCTGGCGCAACACGGCCAATTCGTCGAACACGGTCCACTCTTCCTGAATCTTGCCGTTAAATATTCGCCAATGACTGGAGGCCAGAATCATAATACGTCGCCCGGTAGGGGCACCGTAGAGGCCGCCACCCTCGTGGTTGCCCGCCAGGGTCCAGCGCACGGCAATGTCAGTACCCTTGTCGCCACAGGGGATTGTACAGACGTGGTCGACGCTCAAGCGGGCGTCCGGTAATGCTGCCATCAGATTAATGATATTGCCGATGATCTCTCCGTGGCCGTTGAGTTCGCGGCCGGAGGGCCCGTGGAAAACCGCATTGCTGGCATAGACATCGCGTACCTTGCCAAACATGCGGCGGTTCCAGATTTCGTGCATCACGGCCTTGGCATAGGCCTCCGGATCTGCCGCCGGCTGATCCGGAATGGTCATCGCTTTGGGGGCGGTTTGCGCCAGCACGCGGTCAATCTCACCCAGGCGCCAGTCGTGGAAATGCGCGCTTTTGGCCCGGTCGGCGGCGGCCTGCTGGTGGGCGACGTCGTGGGGGTTAAAGCCCAGTTGCTGCACCACGCTGAGGTTGTCGCGCATCAGCCACTCTTCCACGATGCGGTTGGCTTTTACCACACAGTCGGCAATGGTGACAAAGGTGGCCTTTTTACCGGTGGCAGGGCCAAATTCGCTGTCGCCGGTATTAGTTACGGTACTGGTAATGCGGTGGGAGGAGTAAAAGGCGTCTTTGTCATTGCCGCCCCAGACGACATTATCGCCGTAAAGGATGCGGTCGGGGAAGGCGTTAAGGCTTTTGATGGTGCCTTGCACCGCCGCTTCGGCCCCGTAACTTTCACCGGCCAGGGTGTGCACCGGGCAATTGTGCGAGTAATAGTCGTACACCAGGCCGATATTTTTCTCTTCCCAAATGCGGTGGGTAATACGCAGGATATAGTCGACGATATCCACAAACTCCTCGTCAAACCCCTCCAAGTTTTGACGGCGCCCGGGTTTGGGATTCAACAGGGTTGAGATGTCCGCCATATGGACGCTGGAGACAGGCAGGGCCTTGGTTTTGATGTCTGTAGTCATTGGTTGTACTCGATGTCGTTGCTTTTGTGTACGCTTGGCAAAAATTTGGGGCATGGCTACCAAGAATAATAGTCGCTCTGGGAGAAGTGACTTTGTCACCATTTGCATTCGTAGTCAACCATAGCCTTGCGGAAGCAATAAGAGCCTTCAAAGCCATAAATCCAGCGCTGTATCAAAATTGTACTTGCCAATTGTGCGGAGAAACGTTTAGACTTATTTGCATTCGAAGTACTTTTGCCGTGTCAAACAACGCTGAAGATGAAAAATGCTTTAAAAACAGCTTATTACAAGAGAGTTACTATGACTGAGGTTGCTGCAGGAGATGGCTCTAAGGCAATTGGCTATAACCACTTAATGCATCCGAAGTTTTATTGAGACCTGTTTATACGCTACAGAGTTGTAGCTTTTGGAAATATGGAGATGTCGTAATGACAGAAGCGAGCAATAACCTGCAAACCCTGGCCCAGCGCGTGGTCAGGAAGTCTGATTATGTGCCCTGTGCGGAAGCCTTTGTGGATACCCGCCTGCCCGGTCGCGAGGGCAAGCTGAATTATTGCATTATCGGCCCCGGTGTGGCGGAAAATGAAAAGCAGGTGGTGAATATTGTTGAGCCACACGGCTTCAATGTGGGCGGTGTGTCCCTGCCGACCGGCAAGATCAATTCCCTGCACTCCCACACCACGGCGGAAGTGTTTATTATTTTCCGCGGCGAGTGGCGCTTTTTTTGGGGGTACGACGGCACTGACGGGGAGGCTATCCTCAAGCCCGGTGATGTGATTTCTATTCCCACCGGTACTTTCCGCGCCTTTGAAAGCGTGGGCATCGACGATAACTTTATGCTGTCCTTCCTGGGGGAAGACGATCCGGGATTTGTTACCTGGGCCAACGATGTGATCGAAGGTGCGGCTGAATACGGATTCTATCTGCGTCACGACAGCAGTCTGGTGGATGTGAATGCCGGGGATAGCATGCCTGATGCGTCAGAGCTGATGCAGCCACTCGCCGAGGCCGAGCTGTTGAAATACAACCGCACCAGCCTGGCTGAAATGCAGGCCCGTGTTTATAACGTCCATAACAATCCTGGTTATGCCGAAGCGTTTCGAGACACTGCGTTGCCTGGCGGGCAGAAGCGCTACCACGCTTTGATTGGTGAGGGCTGTCAGGAAGTGGGTCAAATTAAGGCCCATATTCTGAACCCTCACTCGTTCAGTCTGGGCGCGATTGTGGCAGAACCGGAAAACGGCTTTCTGCGTCACAAGTACGATGTCAAACAGGTATTGGTGGTGGGGGAGGGCCAGTGGCAAATCACCATGGGGCCGGAAGGGGCCGAGGCGACGTTTGAGGTGGGACCGGAAGACATCATCTCAGTGCCGGCCGGAATGTACCGCTCCATCAAGAACATTGGCGATGCCGAGGGGGTGCTCTATATCGCTTCCAGCGGTGATCTGAAGGTAGATATCTGCTGGTCACCGGAGGTGGCGGAGGAGCTGGGTTAAGTCTCCACGCTCTTCTTGCCCGGCATTTGGCGGGCGTTTTTGTTTTTAGGGCGTATTAACAAATTCGGCCCTTGACAGGCGAGCCTTTAAAGTTAACAATGAATTCGAATGCAAAGGTTTTTTTGATTACCGCCCGCTGCATACCAGCAGGCTCGACAACTGTGAGCTCTCTCCCTGATTGAGCGGTGTGCTCAGAAGAGTCACCGCTTTTTTTATGATGTGTTGCATTCGAATTCAATGTTTTTGGTTGGGATTGTTCGGTTCCTATCTGATTCCGCCGAGAGCGATAGACATAACTGATTTGAAAAAAATGCCGGAGAAAACTATGGCCAAAATCCTGAAAGAGGGTATATCCGAGGAACAAGCGCTGCAGACCAGCACCAAGGTCCGCGAAGTGGTTGAGAATATTCTGCAAGATATTTCCGAGCGCGGCGATACGGCGGTACGAGAACTTTCAGAGAAGTTTGACGGCTGGTCACCGGAGAGTTTCCGCTTGTCGGATGAACAGATTCAGGCCTGTATCGACAGCCTGCCGGAAGAGACACTGAACGACATCAAATTCGCCCAGGAGCAGGTGAAAAACTTTGCCCGCGTGCAACGTGAGTCCATGCACGATGTGGAGGTGGAAACCCGCCCCGGTGTTATTTTGGGGCACAAAAACCTGCCCATGAACAGCGTGGGCTGTTATATCCCCGGCGGCAAGTACCCGCTGGTGGCCTCCGCTCATATGAGTGTGGCCACGGCCAAAGTGGCGGGCGTAAAGCGGGTGATCGCCTGTGCACCTCCGTTTAACGGCGAGCCCAACCCCGCGATTGTGGCGACTATGGCCCTGGCCGGCGCAGACGAAATTTACTGCTTTGGCGGTGTCCAGGCGGTGGGTGCCATGGCCCTGGGTACCGAATCCATTGCCGGTGTGGATATGATTGTGGGCCCTGGTAACGCTTTTGTGGCGGAAGCCAAGCGCCAGCTGTTTGGACGTGTAGGTATTGACTTGCTGGCAGGCCCTACCGAAACATTGGTGATCGCCGATGAAATCGGCTGCGATGCGGAAATGGCGGCCACTGATCTGTTGGGTCAGGCAGAACACGGGCCCAACTCCCCGGCGATTCTGTTGACCAACAGTGAGCAGCTGGCCAAGGACACCCTGGTGGAAATCGAGCGCCAGTTGGAAACCCTGCCTACCGCGGAGATTGCCGGTCAGGCCTGGCGCGACTACGGTCAGGTCATTGTCTGCGACAGCTATGAAGAGATGGTGCAGGTGGCCAACGAGATTGCTTCAGAACATGTGCAGGTGATGACGCAGGACCCCGATTATTTCCTCGATAATATGACCAACTATGGTGCCCTGTTCCTGGGGCAGGAAACCAATGTGTCATACGGGGACAAGGTGATCGGTACCAACCACACGCTGCCGACTAACAAAGCGGCCCGTTACACCGGCGGTCTTTGGGTGGGCAAGTTTATCAAAACCTGCACTTATCAGCGGGTGACAAAAGAAGCGAGTGTGGAAATCGGTGAATACTGCTCGCGCTTGTGCGCTCTGGAAGGTTTTGCCGGTCACAAGGCCCAGGCGGACATACGGGTAAAGCGTTACAAAAAAGATTAGTGTTTTGTCACTGACGACCTGAACCACAGAAGCCGGCTTTTGCAGCAAAAGCCGGCTTATTTGCATTTACACTGACCGAGATTCCCCTATGAGTAATGACATAACAGGCAAAGTCGCACTGGTGACTGGCGCTGCTGGTGGTATCGGCTCCGCCATCGCCCAAGCCCTGGCTGAGGCTGGGGCCAAAGTGATTGTTGGTTATAACCGTAGTCGCGAAAAAGCCCTGACCCTGTGCGAGTCCCTGTCTGGAGAAGGGCACGCTGTTAAAGCCACACCCGTACTCGACAGTAACAAACTGACGGAGGTGGCCAAGGAGATCAGAGAGGAGATGGGGCGCCTGGACATACTGGTCAACAACGCGGGCATGACACGGGTGGTGCCCCACAATGACCTGGATGGGCTGGATGATGAAACCATCGATGCCATTTTTGCCACCAACGTTCGTGGCGCTTTTGCCTGTGTGCGCGCGTTCCGCTCACTGTTGGAGGATGCTGACAACGGGCTGGTGGTCAATATTTCCTCCATTGCCGGCACCACCGCAGTGGGCAGTAATGTGGCCTATTGTGCCTCCAAAGCGGCCATGAACTCCATGACCATGTCGTTGGCCCGGGCATTGGCCCCAAAAATTCGCGTGGTGTCTGTGGCGCCGGGCTGGGTGCTGGGTGAATATGCCAAAAAGGCTGATGCCGCCTACCTACAGGAGCAGGTGGAGAGAACGCCGCTGGGGCGTATTGCGGAGGCTGGCGATGTGGCGGATGCCGTACTCGCGCTTGCCACTACCCTGACCTTCAATACCGGTTGTATTATACCAGTGGATGGCGGCAGGCCTGTGAGCTGATTTCGTAAAAGCAAAACCCTGCCTGGGTCTAATGCCTCTGCGCGAGCTGCCGGTGGCAAGCACGAATTGTCCGCACTGGAGAACCAGTTGCTGACAATTTAGGGGGATGCGAACTTACCTAATAAATTATTAGGCCGCCGCCCACAGTTTTTCAACATCCACCTGGTTGGGTTCGATAAACCAGGGGTAGTAATCCCGCGGATCATCAAAGCCGTTTACCATGCGCTGTGCCAAGGCCTCGTCTTCGCCGCACTGGGCCAGCACCGCGAGCATCTGTTCCGTCGGTGGCAGTAACAGGGCATTGGTCCAGGCCACCACCCACTGGGCGTAGCTCCAGTATTTGGCAAAGGTTTTGTTCATCCACTTTTCATCGAAGGGCTGGGTGCCGTGAGCCAGAATACTGTCCAAATGCAGGGCCACGCACTTGCTGGCGTTGTTGGAACCCTGGCCGGTGATGGGGTCGTTGAGACAGACAGTATCGGCAATGCCGTAAGCCAGTCCACCGGAGGGCAGGCGCCCGATAGGGTGGCGAATGGTGGGAGGAAAACGACCGGCCAGGGTACCCAGGTCGTCGGTGAGTTCGATATCGGCAATGCGATCCACTTCCGACGGCACAAATTTGCGAATAATCTCCTTGCTTACTTCCAGGTGCTGTTCGGGGGAATCGACACTGCCCCAGCAATCCATTTCTCCGCCGGGAACCCCTTCAAACACTAAGATGTCGCAGGGACCGGTGGTGGTGAACGCCGGGAAGCTAAAGTATTCCCCCACGCCGGGTATCACATTAAAACCGACGGTGCTGTAATCTTCCCGCGGTTTCAGCCCTTTCACATAGGTCAAACCCAAGGCGCGCATGGGTTTATCAAAGGTGGATCGGATGGCGTCGCGCGCAAACATCTTGCCGATCTCCCCTTTGCCCGAAGCCACCAGCAACAGGTCGCACGCTTTTGCCATATGGTCCAGGTCAGCTAATGTGACTTCCTTGATCTGCAGATCGCCGCCTTGCTCTTCAAAGGTTTTCATCCACACCGGCATTTTTACCCGCTGGTCAACCGACTGCGCCGGTTTGTCGAGTTTGTGCGCCCAGTTGATCGGTGTGTCTTTGATACTGAAACCAATGCCCTCGATCCAGGGGCAATCGTTGTCCCAGTAGTTCAGACCCAGATCGCGCTCGTGTTGCAGTGCCATATCAAACATACACTGGCTGGAGGTAATGCGCCCCTGTTCGACTTCCTCTGCAGTTTTGTTGGTGACAATGGTGACTTCATAGCCGTTTTGCAGCAGACCGACGCCCAACTGCAGGCCGCTTTGCCCTGCGCCGATAATTGTTATTTTCCGCATATCCCGTTCCTCATACTTTTGGTTTTGGTTGATTCAACCGATGCGTTGGTGACCATTTAAGCGGGGTTAATCCGTGAAAACTATGCGGCTTACGCAGGCGCTGTTCAGTGTCGGCAGGAATAAACTTTTACGGATAGATATGAGTTGCTTGAGCGCGATAAGGCGGTATTTTGGTGATAAGTCTAAAAATAAATATGCGAGCGAAACTATGCAGTATGCTGATTATGTGATTGTCGGTAGTGGTATGAATTCCCTGGTCTGTGCCGCGTTGCTGGCCAAAAAAGGTCACAAGGTATGTGTGTTGGAGCGCAATGCCCGTCCGGGCGGCTGTATCCGCACAGAAGAGATTACCCTGCCGGGCTTTAAACACGAGGTGTTTTCAGCGGTTCACCCCCTGGTAGTCTCTTCCCCGGCTTATGCCGAATTGGGTGAAGACTTACATCGTCACGGGATGGAATACTGTAACAACGATACCCCGACCGGTGTCGTTACCGAAGATAACCACTCGCTGATATTGAGCCGCGATCGTCGACAAAATATCGATGCCATGAATCAGTTGGCCAATGGCGATGGCGACAACTATCAAAAAGCGATGCAGGCACTGGAGCAAAAAGCGGAGCTGGTGTTTGGTTTGCTGGGCAGTTCGCTGTGGAGTTTCTCCACGTTGAAACTGCTGGCCAAATACACTTGGAACCTGGGTGTGCAGGGGATGCTGGATTTCGTCGCGCAGGCGATGTTTAACACCCGGGACTGGTTGAACAATACCTTCCAGTCGGAGGTCAGCAAAGCGATGCTGGCGCCCTGGGTGTTACACGCGGGATTGGGGCCGGACTCCACCTTTAGCGGTTTGATGAACCAGGTAATGGCGTTCAGTATTGAACAGACGGGTAATCCCGTGGTCAAGGGGGGCAACCAGAAAATTGTCGACTGTTACCAGGCGATTATTGAAGAACACGGTGGCCAGATTATTTGTGATCGTGAAGTGGTTGAGATTTTGGTGGAGCAGGGCGTGGCAAAAGGGGTGAAAACCGCGGGTGGAGAGACTTTTTATGCGCGTCAGGCGGTGGTTTGCAATACCACACCCACCCAGCTCTATCACAAACTGTTGCCCGGTCGGTGGATTCCCGAAGCCGTGGCCGAGCAGGCCAAAAACTATCGTTACGGCCGCGGTATGATGATAATTCACCTGGCGATGGACAAACCACCCCAGTGGCGGGATAAAAAAATGCGGGAGGTGGTGATGTTACATGTGACGGGCGGCCTTAACCGTGTTTCCACAGCTGTGAATCAGGCCGACAATGGCCTGTTGCCGGAAAAAGCCACGATTGTGGTGTGCCAGCCCACGGCTCTCGATCCCAGCCGTGCACCGAAGGGAAAATGGATCTTGTGGTTGCAATTGCAGGAAATTCCGCGTCAGATCTTGGGGGACGCCAAAGGGGAGATCGACGTGCCGGCCGACGGTCAGTGGACCGAGGCGGTGCGGGAAGCCTATGCCGATCGCATTATCGAACAGTTGAGCCACAATATCGCCAACCTTAAATCCGATACCCTGGCCCGCAAGGTGTATTCGCCCAAGGACCTGGAGGCTATGAATATCAACCTCGAACAGGGGGATGCCTACTCCGGGGTCTGCTCTCTGGACCAGTTTCTGTTCTGGCGGCCTCTGCGTGCCCTGAAAAACCACACCACGCCAGTCAAGGGGCTTTACCATATTGGCGCTTCCACCCATCCCGGGCCGGGATTGGGGGGCGGCTCCGGTTACTTGGTGGCCAAGGCGATTGGCTAAGGCTAAATAGATCTTGTAGGTCGGGTTTAAACCCGACAAAGCAGGCGGTTCAGCGCAGTAGGTTGTCGGACTGATGCCCAAAGCACTCGCTTCGCTCGCGGGGCAGGCCCAGTCCGACCAACAGAGTTTCCCAATGGCACTAGTTACCACGTGAGGTATTGTTATATACCTATTGGTGGTTATAGCAATAAGGTATAACTCTGGGGATTTCGCTATTCGATTCCCGCAAATCCTGTGCAATTTGTGCGGGAAGCGGCTTTTTTCGTCGAGATTAAACTGGCGGTTGACAAGGTGGCGGAGTATATTCGGGTGCGGGGCCCGATAGTGGTACCTGGCAAGAATAATAACGATTGAAACTGACAGAAGGTAAACCGAGATGAGATTACTGTCGAATCACCAGCTGTTTCACTCCGACAATCTCGACTTCGTACGTGAGGAGGTGGCCAAGGTTTACTGTGACCATAGATTGTCTGCGGTTCACAACCACTCACTGGATGCGCGCCACCACCGTGCCCAAATTGCCGATGTATCCCTCAACTATATGGCTTATGGAGCCGAGGTCGATATTACACCGGGAGAACTTGACAAATTCTTTCTGATTCAATTGCCGCTACAGGGGTATGCCGAAGTCAATAGCGGCAATCAGCAGGTGATTTCCACCGGCAATGCTGCCTCCATACCGGCGCCGGATAAATACCTGTCCATGCGCTGGAGCGACGACTGCGAACAGTTGATGGTGCAGATCTCACGCGAGGCGATAGAAACGCGACTCAGCTCCCTCATCGCCCAGCCGTTAAACAAACCGCTGGAGTTTGATTTGCTGATGTCCGGAGAAGATCAAAAAATCAAAGCCTGGTGGCGATTGATCGACTATATGCTGACGGAGTTTGAATGTGATCAGCCGGTGACACAGGGGGGTGGCGGATTGCATATGGAGCAGTTGATAATGACCAATCTGCTCTATGCCCAGCCCCACAACTATACGGATACCCTGTTATCCAAATCCCATTCCATTGCCCCCGCCCATGTCAAAAAAGCCGAAGAGTATATTCGAGCCCATATCGCGCAGCATATCTCCATCGACGACCTGGTGGCCGTCACCGGCGTGAGTCCCCGCTCTTTGCACGAAGGTTTTCGCAAGTTTCGCGGGCAGAGCCCCTTGAACTATCTGCGTTCGTTGCGACTGGAGCATGCCCGTAAAGATTTGCTGACGGCAGATGGTGGCAGTGTGACCGAAATTGCCAGCAAATGGGGCTTTACCCAGTTGGGCCGTTTCTCGGTAACTTATAAAGAGGTGTATGGAGAGTCGCCTTCCGAGACAATTCGTCGCTCGCGGTTTAATTGAAAAAAAGGCCCGTGGGGAACGGGCCAAAAGGTGAAGGTCTTGCCAAAAACAGGCTCAGCGATTTCCTTCGAGTTATCGACTCTCTTCAACAGCCCGCATCATTGCCACCATACAGGACTCGGTCGCCTCTGGCCCCAGCGCTGAATAACCACCGTCAACGGGAATCTCCGCGCCGGTGACAAAACTGGCGTGATCCGAGCAGAGGAATAACACCGCATCGGCAATCTCCTCCGCTTCCACTACGCGACCGAGGGGTTGGTAATTGGCGACCACCGCATCGGCAATCTCGCGGTTGTTGCCGGTCAGGCCCGCAACCGGCACACTCCAGGTAATTCCGGCGAGAATGGTATTTACGCGAATTTTGTCAGCCGCCAGGTCCAGTGCCATATTGCGGGTCAGTTGGTGAATAGCCGCTTTAGAGACCGGGTAGGTCCAGCGTCCCGCCTGAGCGATAGATGCCGAGATACTGCCGAAATTCACCACGGCGGGGTTACTGCTTTTCGCCAAGTAAGGATGGGCTTCCTGCACCAGTAAGGCGTGGCCAAACACATTGGTATTGAACGTATCCTGCCACTGCTGACGACTCGAGCCAATGCCGTCATCGTTATAGAGGGCGGCTACATTGATCACAAAATCGATCTGCCCGAATTCGTTAACGGTGCGTGAGACCAGGGCTTTGATATCTGAATCTTTCATCAAATCGGTGGGCTGGAACACGACGCCTTCGCCGAGTTCCGCGGCCAGGCATTCGCCCACGTCCAGGCTGCGGGCGGCGACCACGATTTTTACGCCGGCCTTGTGCAGGGCGCGGCTGACCGCTTCACCAATACTGGCGGCACCGCCGGTGACGATGGCAACCTTGTCTTGTAAACCTTTCATCATGTTTCCTCTTTATTGGGGGTTATTCGGTCCAGGCGATGATGCGTCTAAGGTAACGCTTAAATTGACTGGCTTCATCTGCGGTGAAGATACCCAGGGCTTCCGATTCGTTGGTTTTGGCCATCTTGAGCAACGGCTCAAGTTTGGCCTGGCCCGCGGTGGTGAGTTTTATGCGGATAATGTCGCCGTTGATGTCGCGCTTGAGCCAGCCGTTGCCTTCCAGCTCTTGCAGTTTTTCACTAACGATTTCTCTGGGAAGAATGGCGTTGTGCATCAACTCTTCCAACGTGCAGCCGTCTTTGCCGCCCAGAGAGGCCATCACCCGGTATTGGTGCTCATCCAACCCCTGAGACTTAAGCACGGCTTCCAGTTTGCACATCAGCTGATTGAAACTTCTGCCCACCAAGTAGTGCAGATAGTCATCCACAAAGCCTGCCTTACTACCCAGGTCAGCGGGCAGCTGTTCGTTACAGGGATGAAAGCTGGAGACCACATATTTCCCCCGGTGAAACATCAGCCCCGAACGGCCGCTGGTGGTAAAACGTTTGACTTCACCCACAATGATAATGTGGTCGCCGCCTTCGTAGTGGTACTTGGTTTCACACTCAAACTGGGCCGCGCAGCCTTGTAGCAGCGGAGCGTCACCGAGCCCCAATGTAAAGTCTACGCCGGAGAACTTGTCGTCCTGGGGGCGGGCAAAGTGGTTGGACAGGGATACCTGATCGGCGGCTAACACATTCACGGCAAAAAACTCCGCCTGTTCATAGGCCGCTAAACTGCGTGCTTTTTTATCGATGCTCCACAGAATGAGCGGCGGCTCCAGCGACACAGAATTAAAACTGCTGGCGGTGGTGCCCACATATTGGTTAGTACCTGTGCCGGCGGTGTCCTTGGCGGTTACGATGGTAACGCCGGTGGCGAAATTACCTAGTGCATTGCGGAATGCAAGAGGGTCAAATGGGATTTCTGGAATAGCTGCGTTCATTGCCTTTACCTTTTAGCGTTGTAGGGCACTCTCACGCTATTTATGCTATAGCCTGGGGAGGTGGGGCGATATGCACGGAGTGTTTCGTTTATGCAGCTTCGGCAATTAAGTGCCGCCTGGTGAGATATTTGCTGATAGTTTCCAGTGAAAGTAATTGGGTCAGATCAGGAAAGGTGCAGTCCTCAGCAGAACGCGTATAACGCTTGCTGTTTACGAATAGCGATTTAAGCGCGGGAATCACACACTGGTTGCTACCGAGTAGATGCTTTCCAGCTTTATCCTGGTACTAGAGAATTTTATATAACAATTGCCTCTTACCTTAGGGGCGGCAATCGGAGAGAGATAATGAAAATAAAGCACCATGCTATCTGTAGGTATTTAATTGACGATTGTTCAGCCTATGAACACTCCGCCTACGCTCATTTAGGCAATTACTTTCCCGTGAATATAAAACAACCTTTTTCGGTACGGGCACTCAGTCAAATGGTGGCTGCCACCTGCCTGGCGAGCAGTCTAATACCAGCCTTTGCTCAGGCTGAGAGCTCTGAAGATGGCCACTGGGGGATGGAGGAGGTAGTAATTACCGCCCGTAAACGGGAGGAAAACCTGCAGGATACCCCCATTGCGGTCTCGGCCTTTAGTGGCGAGGGGATGGAAAAGCGTGGTGTCACCAAATTGAATGGCGTGGCGGCTTTTGCTCCCAATATGAGTTTTCAAAGTAACCCCAGCTTTGGTGGTGCCTCCAATGCCGCCTCCATCTATATCCGTGGTGTGGGACAAAAAGAGTTTCTACCCACTACAGAACCGGGGGTAGGCCTTTATGTCGATGGCGTTTATATTGCGCGCTCCGTGGGCGCTGTGCTCGATCTGGTGGATATCGCCCAGGTGGAAGTGCTGCGTGGCCCACAGGGAACCTTGTTTGGCCGCAACACCATTGGTGGTGCTATCAGTATAACCAGTCAAAAGCCCGCAGAAGACTTTGGCGGCAAGGTTTCAGTGGGGCTAGGCACTGACAATGCACTGGTGGTCAAAGGCAGTGTCGATATGCCAATCAGCGACACACTGCTGACGCGTTTGTCAGTTGCGGATATGTCCCAGGACGGTTATGTAGAGCGACTGGACGGCGTGGAGCTGGGCGATGACGACACCACCACTGGGCGCTTCAATGCGGTGTGGACGCCCGGTAATGACTTGGAACTGAACTTCTCCGCTGAATTCTCCCGCGACCGGGAAAATGGGCCACCCATGACTCTCCTGGATATCAACCTGGGTAACCCTATTGACCCCAATACACCACCCATGGCCGTAATCCACAATATCGTTGCCAATGCGATGGCCGGAGCCACCGACGGTTCCCCTTGTGCGACGCCGGTTAACAAGATCAATCTGGCCGTCGCCGGTTGCTACGACCTGCGCTATCAACTGGGAGACAGCCGCAATGCGGGAACGGCACCGGCTACCTCGGAATCGGACTTTAAGGCCTCCAACCTGAATCTGACCTGGGATATCAATGAGGATATCACCTTTAAATCCATTACCGCCTGGCGCGACCTGGATGCGGAATTCTCCCGTGACGGTGACCACTCACCGCACCGCGTCAGCCAGTTCCACGATACATTGGAACAAACCCAGATTACCCAGGAGTTTCAACTACTGGGCAGCAACTGGGACAGCAAACTCAACTGGATCTTGGGCCTTTACTATTTTGACGAAGACGGTGACAACGTCAACACCTTGGATTTTACCGTCTCCAACTTTACCAGTGGTGGCGAATTCGAGAATACCTCCAAGGCAGTATTTGGTCAGGCGACGCTGGATATTACCGACTGGTTTAGCCTGACTCTGGGTTTACGTTATACCGAAGAAGACAAGGAATTTAGCCCGGACCAGGTGATTTTGCAAAACTACTTTGCTGGCACTGGCCACCCGCAACTGGATGCGCCCTTTATGCAGGTGGGCAGTCGCATCCTGCCGTTGGCGACGGACAAGCAGACCATTTCCGAAGTGACTCCCATGGTCAACGCTTCCTTCCACCTGAACGAGCAAACCATGCTCTACACCAGCTACTCAGAAGGTTTCAAAAGTGGCGGCTTTACCCAGCGGGTCTTTCCTCCCCAGGTGGCCGGAATTACTGCACCGGCAGGTGCTAGTGATACGGATCTGATTCCGGATTTCGACCCGGAGTTCGTCAAGGTCTACGAAGTGGGGGTGAAGTACACCGGCTGGGATAACCGCCTCAAACTCAATGCCGCGGCTTTCCACACTGTCTACGATGACCTGCAGATCCAGGTGTTTACCAGCGTGGCGCCAGTGACCAAAAATGCCGCCTCCGCCAAAATTACCGGCTGGGAAATGGAAATGAGCCTGCTACCGGCGGAAAACTGGCTGCTGGAGGCGAGTTACGGCTGGCTCAATGCCCGCTACGACGATATTGATTTTAACGAAACCTTTATCCACAAGGGTAACGAGTTTGAGCGGGTGCCGGAGCGCACTGCCAGTCTGGCGATCAGCCGTGATTTTTATACGGAGCTTGGCAACTTTACCGCCCGGGTCGACTGGTCTTACCGCGCCAAGGAATATATGGATGCCTTTAACACCGAGCTCATCGCCCAGGACGCTTACGATGTGGTCAACGCCAACCTCAACTGGAGCAGCAGTGACGAGGTGTGGGATGTGCAGCTCAGCCTGAAAAACATCGGCGATGAGAAGTACATGACCACGGGGATTATCGGTGATGCATTCCAGACCTATGAGGGGATCTACAACCGCGGAAGGGAGTGGCTGTTGACCACAAAATACCATTTTTAGGATATAGTATTTTTCTTCTTTGTCACTCCACGAGATGAAACTGGGAGCGAGATATATGGGTAAATCCACCCTACCAAACCGAATTGCTTCGGCATGGCAATGCAGAGCTGTCAAACGGAGACATATTCACGTAAGATTGGCATGATGTTATTGTTTCTATACAAACAGAGCCGTTATGCCAAGAACAAAAACTGCCCAAGCTGATATCTCAGAAGTAGATTATATTCTGGAAGAGCAGGTCGGATTCCTGCTCCGCCAGGTCAACCAGCGCCATGCCGTTATTTTTGCCGAAATAATCAACGATTCCTTGACGCCTACGCAATTTGCGGTATTGGCAAAATTGAAGGAACTCCAGGTTTGCTCGCAAAATGAGCTGGGGCGTCTTACGGCTATGGATGCCGCCACTGTAAAAGGTGTGGTAGAGCGCTTAAAGGGGCGTTCTCTGGTGCGCACAGTGCCCGATAAAAATGATCGCAGGCGCTTGTCTGTTGAGTTGACAAAAAAGGGTGAGAAGGTCGCTGCAGAAGCTGTTTCCCGTGGGAATAGTATCAGCGATGAAACTCTGGGGGCCTTGACTGCATCGGAGAGGAAAAGTCTGCTCCGCCTGTTAAATAAGTTGAAATAGTAGTAGTTTGAAGTAAAAAGGCCGCCAGGGTTTAGCTGGCGGCAACCAAGTGGTCGAGCAACCACACAGGAGGAATTATTACCGGGAACTGTCGCTGAGCCATTGCCCAGCGACTACTCGTGGTTCATCAATGGCCCTTATGCCCAAATTTCGTTATCACTCGGCACTACTTTATCTCTCAGAGTAAAACCGATGCGTTGGGTGTTGATCATATGTCGGTAGTTAAAGTTCTCCGAGATGGAATTGTTGCCCCAGGAGCCGCAGCCCAGGGTGCCGGTGGGGATAAAACCGTTTTGAAGGGTGCCGCCCACGGAGAGGGAGCCCGGCTCGTTGATCGCTACCCGGCTGACGGGGAGTGCCAGACCAATCTTTTCGATATTTGCCTGGGTGTTGGAGTGAATGACACAGGTGTGGCCTTTGCCGCGGATCTCCAGGTTGGCAGCAGCAATATCAATGGCCTCTTCCAGCGTGTCGTATTCGAAGGCTGCCAGCACTGGGCACATCTTTTCATTGCGGAGGACATCGTCAGGCTGGCCGTTGGATTTCAGCAAAATGACACGTGTGTTTGGAGGTAATTCGACAGCGGCAAATTTGGCCACGGTTTCCACACTTTGACCAACCATTTCCTTGGCAGTATAACCGTCTTCAAACAGGACAGCACGGAATCTGTCGACTACTGCCTGATCGTCGACGTAGAAAGCGCCTTTTTCCTGAAAGGCCTCGATGACTTTTAGATAATCCTTGCGAGGTACAATAATACTTTGGTCGCCAGAGCAGATAATACCGTTATCAAAGATACGTCCGGCAATGACTTTATCGGCGACCTCCCTATAATCAATATCATCGTCGATAATGGTTTGTACGTTACCTGCACCCACACCAAAAGAGGGCTTACCACTACTGTAGGCCGCGTTAACCATGGCCGGTCCGCCTGTAGCTACTAGTACATCTACCGCACTCATCAACTGGGTGGTCAGATCGATGGAGGGGGCGTCAATACACTGAATCAGGTCATCGGGGGCGCCTAGTTGTTGTAACGCGGCATTGATCATGGAGACTGTTTTTACGGTGGTGTTTTTGGCGCGTGGGTGTGGCGCGATGATCAATGCGTTGGCACCCTTAAGGGCAAAACAGGCATTGCACATGGTGGTCATAACGGGACTGGTGGTGGGAATGACTGCACCCACTACACCGACTGGTTTGGCGATAGTAATGATGCCCTCTGCGTCCCTGGGTGTAATGATGCCTACCGACTTTTTATCCTTAAGGTAGTTCCAGACATTGCGGGACTTACTCTGATTTTTCAGTGTTTTGTCAGGAATGTTGCCCATGCCGGTTTCTTGATGGGTGTCGATGGCCAGCTCCTCAGCGTGATCAAACACCACTTTAGCCACCGATTTTACCAGTGCATCCACCTGCTCTTGAGAGTAGGTTTCAATTACTTGCTGTGCTTTCCGGGCCTTTTGGATCATTGCATCGATGATTGTTTGCATTTCGCATTCCTGATTTTTTCATGGTTGTAGAATGTGGAAAGTTTGGATGTCAGGCAGACTGTTCCTGGAGAGCGGGTTCTTCAGATAGATACTGCAACTTACCTTCGACGCCATTCCACTCATCGGCATCTGCTGGTGCTTCACCCTGGCTATTGATATTGGGCCACTGGGCGGCCAGGCGCGTATTGATTTCTATCCACTCTTCGACGCCATCTTCTGTATCGGCAATGATGGCATCCGCCGGGCATTCCGGCTCACACAGTCCGCAATCGATACACTCCTCAGGATTAATGGCCAGAAAGTTTTCTCCCTCGTAGAAGCAGTCTACAGGACAGACTTCAACACAATCCTGGTATTTGCACTTAATACAGTTCTCGGTAACAACGAAGGTCATGAAGTTCCTCCCACGTAAAATCTTACTTAGCAATATTCATTTGTATACAAACAATAATGGTTTTGCTAAATTGTGTCAACGGTGCGCAGGTTTTATCTAAAGGCTATTTGTTGATAAGAGGACTAAAGGCGATGAGTGAGCAGCTTGGTAACAAATTGGTGGTTCGTAATATCGGACTATTATTGAGCGGAATGCTAGAGAAACCGATTCTGGATGCGGATACATTAGTAGCGATAGATGGAAAAATTGCAGCGATCGGTTGGGAAAAAGATCTCGACATAGAGGGTGCTACCACGGTGGTTGATGCCAAAGGCACTACCCTAACGCCAGGACTGATTGACAGTCATGTACATCCAGTGGCCGGTGATTGGACGCCACGACAGAGCCAGCTGAACTGGGTCGACAGCTCCCTACACGGCGGCGTGACCACCATGATCTCTGCTGGTGAGGTGCATATGCCGGGGCGCCCCAAGGATGTGGTGGGTCTGAAAGCGATGGCGATTGCCGCCCAGCGCTGGTTTGAGAACTTCCGCCCCAGCGGTGTGAAAATTCATGCCGGTGCGCCAGTCATAGAACAGGGCATGGAAGAGGAGGACTTTAAGCAGTTGGCCGAAGCAGGCGTTAAGCTGTTGGGTGAAGTCGGGCTGGGCAGTGTGAAAGCAGGGGAACAGGCTCAGCAAATGGTGGCATGGGCTCGTAAGTACGGTATTCAGAGCACTATTCACACCGGCGGGCCCTCAATTCCAGGTTCGGGTTTGATCGATAAGGATGTGGTGCTGGAGGCAGATGCGGATATTATCGGTCATATCAATGGCGGCCATACAGCACTGCCGGATAACCAGATCACCTGCCTATGTGAAAGCTGCCACCGCGGTATCGAGATTGTTCACAACGGCAATGAACGGGCGGGTTTGCTGGCACTGCGTACGGCGGGCGAGTTGCGACAGCTGGAGCGGGTGATTTTGGGTACTGATGGTCCTGCCGGCTCTGGTGTGCAGCCGCTGGGTATATTGCGCATGGTTGCTATGCTGTCCAGCCTGGGGGATGTACCGGCGGAAACGGCGTTCTGTTTTGCAACCGGCAATACCGCGCGTATGCGCGAGCTGGATACCGGTTTGATCGAAGTTGGCCGGGCCGCGGATTTTGTCATTATGGACAAAGCGCAGCACTCGGCCGGGAAAAACCTTCTTGACAGTGTGCAGCTCGGCGATCTACCGGGTATTGGCATGACGATTATCGACGGCGTGGTCCGCACCCAGCGCAGCCGCAATACCCCGCCGGCAACAACCTTGCCAGAGCTGGTTGACAGCCAATAGAAATCCAGTATTATTGTTTGTGTACAAACAAATATTCTGAGTGAATCCGCGGGTGAGTCAATGACTGATTTTGCCGTCATTTTGGTGAGTGCCATTCTGGTCAATAATTTTGTCCTGGTGCAGTTTCTTGGGCTCTGCCCTTTTATGGGCGTGTCCAACAAACTGGAAACGGCGATCGGTATGGGGGGCGCAACCACCTTTGTACTCACGCTGGCCGCTATCTGCAGCTATTTGGTCAATTCCTGGATTCTAGTGCCCCTGGGTCTCGAGTACCTCAAAACGATCGCCTTTATTATGGTGATCGCGGTGGTGGTGCAGTTCGCGAAGATGTTTATCGAAAAGACCAGTCCACTGCTGTATCGGGTGCTGGGTGTCTTTCTGCCGCTGATTACCACTAATTGTGCGGTGCTGGGAGTGGCTCTGCAAAACTCGGTCAAAGCCCATAACTTTTTCGAGTCCACCCTCTACGGGTTCGGCGCTGCCCTCGGTTTTTCCGGCGTACTGGTGCTGTTTGCCGCTATGCGTGAACGCCTGATGGTGGCGGATGTGCCAGCGCCATTTAAAGGTGCCGCCATTGGCATGGTGACAGCGGGGTTGATGTCGCTGGCGTTTATGGGATTCAGTGGTTTGGTATAGCTGGCGCCTATCCATAAACTCTGTAGGTCGGACTGGGCCTGCCCCGCGAGCGAAGCGAGTGCTTTGGGTAATAGCCCGACAACCTGCTGTGCTGAAACGCCCGTATTGTCGGGTTTCGCGTAAGGCGCCTACGTTTGGTAACCCGACAAGATAGGCAGTTCAGGGCAGCAGGTTTTGGTGTGACAAAGTAGAACTGGCTAAGCGAATAGGAAAGCAAGCAAGGCGACATTGGTAAAGCTGTATGGTCGAACTAATTTTAAATAGCCCGATAATTTTATCCTTATCTGTCCTCAGTGGCTTGGCAGTGTGCTTTGGTGCAATCCTGGGGTACGCCGCTGTCCGCTTTCGGGTGGGGGGCGATCCGATTGTTGATCAGATTGACAACCTGCTGCCCCAAACCCAATGTGGTCAGTGTGGGCACCCAGGCTGTCGCCCCTACGCTCAGGCGATCGCTGACGGTGATGCGATCAACAAGTGCCCGCCGGGAGGGCAGACGACGGTGAATGCCCTGGCCGATCTTCTGGATATAGAGGCGGTGCCGCTGGATCAAGAGCATGGTGAGGAGAGCGGCATGAAAAAGGTGGCCTACATTCGCGAGGATGAGTGTATTGGTTGTACCAAATGTCTTCAGGCCTGCCCGGTTGATGCCATAGTGGGGGCAGCCAAACAGATGCACACGGTGCTAAAGGGTGAGTGCACCGGTTGTGATCTCTGTGTGGAGCCCTGTCCCGTCGACTGTATCGATATGCTGCCTGTCGTCACCGGCATTGGCAACTGGACCTGGGAGTTGCCAAGGGGTAGTGCTCAACAGGTGATGGAATTGATCGCTACTGACCAGGGGAGAGGAGTTGCCGCATGAGCCAGTCCAGCAGCCGTGTCGATAATCAGCGAAAAATTTGGCCGCTACCGGGAGGTATACACCCGCCGGAACACAAGCAACGCTCATTGCAGAAACCCTTGGTTGACCTGTCACTGCCGGCGCAGATTGTGCTGCCCTTGAGCCAGCATATCGGCGCGCCGGCTAAGGCTGTTGTGTCTGTTGGTGATCGAGTGCTTACTGGCCAGGTGATTGCGGAGGCGGCAGGCGCCGTCAGTGTACCGGTACACGCCGCCACATCGGGAACGGTGGTGGCGATTGAAGAGCGGCCGGTGATTCACCCCTCCGGCATGAGCGCACCCTGTGTGGTCATCGAATCCGATGGCCGTGACCAGTGGGTGGAGCTGATGCCCTGCGAAGACTACACAAAATTGGACGCACAAGCCCTGCTGGAGAAGATCCGCGCGGCCGGCATTGCCGGTATGGGCGGGGCGGGGTTTCCGGCAGCCATAAAGTTGAGTTCGGCACCAGCGCAGAAAATCTCTACCCTGATTATCAACGGCACAGAGTGCGAACCCTATATCACCGCCGACGATCTCTTGATGCAAACCCGCGCCGAGGAGGTAATTGCCGGTACCCAGTTACTGGCCCACCTGCTCGATTCGCCAAAAGAGGTACTGATCGGGATCGAGGATAACAAACCCGCCGCCATTGAGGCGCTGCGACAGGCGGCGAAAGACACGACCATAGAGGTGGTAGTTTTCCCCACCAAATACCCGTCCGGGGGGGAGAAACAGCTGATTCATATACTCACGGGAAAAGAGGTACCCAGTGGTGGCTTGCCGGCTCAGCTGGGCATCGTTTGCCAAAATGTTGGGACGACGGTGGCCATCTACCGGGCGGTGCGCTATGGCGAGCCGCTGATCGCCCGGATCACCACCGTGGCCGGTGATGCCGTCACTACTGAACGCAATGTGCGAGTGCGACTGGGAACACCCGTACGTCATCTGTTAGCTGAACACGGGTACGATAATACCAAAGCGGCGCGATTGGTGATTGGCGGCCCCATGATGGGCGTGACTCTGACGGATATCGATGCGCCATTGATAAAGACGTCCAACAGTGTCCTAGCCCTCGGCGCACAGGAGTCGCCGTTGCCGCCGCCTTCCCAGGCGTGTATCCGTTGTGGCATGTGTGCCGAGGCCTGCCCCACCAACCTGATGCCGCAGCAGTTGTACTGGTATGCCCAAGCACAGGATTATGAGCGGCTGCAGGCCCACAACCTGGCCGATTGCATCGAGTGCGGTGCCTGTTCCTTTGTCTGTCCGAGCAAAATTCCGTTGGTGCAGTACTACCGGGCTTCTAAGGGCGCACTTCGCCAGCAGCAGCAAGACAAGTTGAAGTCAGATCAGTCGCGCGCCCGCTTTGAGGCCCGCAAGGCGCGTATCGAACGCGAAGAGGCAGAAAAAGAAGCCAAGCGTTTGGCGCGTAAGGCTGCGGCTGATGCGAAGAAACGTGCTGCACAAGCCGCACAAACCGCGGCAGTAAATGCGCCTGCCGTTGAACTCGAACCCGTAGAGTAGTTATAAGGACTAAGCATGACTTTGATGCGTATCTCTTCTCCCCATGCTCACTCAGCGCGCGATACTTCCTCGGTGATGCGACTGGTGATGTTGGCCACGCTCCCGGGAGTGGTTGCCCTGGCAGGCTTTTTCGGGCCGGGAGTTCTCATCAATATTGCAGTGTCAGCAGTGACGGCACTGGTGAGTGAAACGTTGGTATTAGTGGTGCGCCGACGCCCGGTGCTATTTTATCTGCGCGACGGCAGTGCACTGGTCACTGCCTTATTGCTGGGTTTGGCGCTGCCACCCTATTGCCCTTGGTGGGTGGTCGTGGTTGGCAGTGCCATTGCCATCATCATTGCCAAGCATCTCTACGGCGGTTTGGGTTTCAACCCTTTCAACCCCGCCATGGTCGCTTATGTGACCCTGTTGATCTCCTTTCCGGTGGAAATGACCCAGTGGGCGGCACCGAATCCTGTTTGGGCTGACACTGCATCAGTTATCGGAATTGAAGCGGCGTTGCGTCAGGTTTTTTTCGGCGTTGGGGCATTGGATGGTTATACCATGGCAACACCGCTTGATCTGTTCAAGCAAAAAGGCGAATTGGATGTGGCCCAGCTCTATGATCGTGAGGCGATCTTTACTAACGGCAGTGTAGCTGGCGCCGGCTGGGAGTGGGTGAACCTGGCTTTTCTGGTGGGTGGTTTGTTTCTGCTCTATAAAAAGGTCTTTTCCTGGCACGCGCCAGTGGCGATGTTGGTTGCCATCGCGTTAATGGCGGCACTTTTTTACGACAATGGCTCCGTTGACAGTGGCGGTTCACCCATTTACCACTTGTTATCCGGCGGCACCATGCTGGGTGCGTTTTTTATTGTGACCGATCCGGTCACGTCAGCGGTCAGTAAAAAGGGCAAGCTGATCTACGGTGCCGCTGTCGGTGTCCTGGTGTATATCATCCGCACCTGGGGCAATTACCCCGATGCCATTGCGTTCTCTATACTGTTGTTAAACTTTACCGCCCCGTTTATCGATTACTACACGCTGCCGCGCACCTATGGGCATATCAATCCGCGCCGTGCGACAGATACCGGGGAGTAAGTGATGTTTGGAGTAACCCTATGTTGATCACCTCAATCCGACGCAGCAGCATTGCCTTGGGACTCTTTGCCCTGGTGACATCCGGCATTCTTGCCGCGACCCAACTCGGCACGCGGGAGCTTATCCTGGAAGCGGAGCGTGCGGCTGCCGCCCGGGCCCTGCTGGAGATTGTTCCACGCGACAGACACAGTAACGACCTAATGGCGGACCGAGTGCCGGTGGCTGAAGAATTCTGGCGCCAACTGGGACTTGACGAGGGGGGAGATATCCATATCGCCCGCAACCAAGGTAAGCCGGTAGCCATCATCGTGCCGGCGGTGGCGCCGGACGGTTACAGCGGTGATATCAAGATGATTGTGGGCATCACTTGGGATGGCTCAGTGGCAGGCGTCAGGGTACTGAACCATCAGGAGACCCCTGGCTTGGGGGATCGGATCGAACTTAAAAAAAGCGACTGGATCCTCGGGTTTAATGGCAAATCTTTAACCCGGCCGACACCGGAATTGTGGAATGTGAAAAAGGACAAGGGAGAGTTTGATCAGTTTACCGGGGCGACCATTACACCCCGCGCCGTGGTTCGACAAGTCTATCAAACACTGCGATTTTTTGAAGCCAATAAGAAGACACTGTTATCTGGCAGTGAACAACAGGCAAAACCTGCTCCCGCGGGTTCCCAGGAGACTTATCCGGCAAAAGGCAACGAGGTAGCGGAACATGGCTGATAACATAGACTATGGTTCTATCGTCAAGCAGGGATTGTGGGGTAACAATGTCGGGCTCGTGCAGTTGCTCGGGTTATGTCCGCTGTTAGCGGTAACCGGTTCCGTGATTAACGCGCTGGGACTGGGCCTGGCGACCATGCTGGTGTTGGTTTGTTCCAATACAGCGGTTTCCCTGGTGCGAAGCAGCATGTCCGACACAGTACGACTGCCGGCGTCGGTGATGATTATCGCGGCTTTCACCACCTGCATTGAACTGTTGATGAAAGCCTTCACCTTTGAACTCTACCAAATCCTGGGCATATTTATTCCATTGATTGTCACTAACTGTTCCATCCTCGGTCGCGCCGACGCCTTTGCGAGCAAGAACCGGGTCCTGCCGTCAGTGGTTGACGGCTTGATGATGGGAGTGGGTTTCGCCTTGGTGTTGGTGGCGATCGGTGCGATCCGCGAATTGCTGGGGAGCGGCACCTTGTTTGCCGACATGCACCTGCTCTTTGGTGAACCCGCCAGAGACTGGCGCGTGACGGTGTTCGATAACTATTCCGGTTTTCTGGTGGCGGTGTTGCCGCCAGGGGCCTTTGTGGTGACCGGCTTCCTGATCGCGCTGAAATCGGTGATCGATTCCGCATTCGAAAAGCGACAGCGTGCGATCGCGGTTGAGTCGGTTGCGGTACGTGAAAGAGCACGGGTCACTGGCAAGGTTGAGTGATTGCATCTGGCAGAATTCCAGGAGTTAGACATGTCGAATAATCCAACCATCCTTGTTGAGGTGGCCTATGCGTCGCCGGAGCAACAGCAGCTGATCGCAGTGACCCTTGACGTAGAAAGTTCTGCCCAAGATGCGATTGTCGCCTCCAACATACTGGCGCTGTGCCCGGAGATCGACCTCAGTATCAATAAAATCGGGGTGTTTGGCAAGGCGATTAAGAAACCGGAAACCCATACACTGCTGGATGGGGATCGGGTAGAGATTTATCGCCCGTTGGCATCCAGCGCCGGCAAAGCCAAACAGTAGGGGAAAGAATTTGTGGCTTTAGTCTGGTCGAAGTGTCTATTAACCCTTTGAAATTCAAAATCAGTTAACCCCAGGCTGGTTTTTAATTCGGACTCATTTTATAGAACATTTAAAGACTAGCTGATTGTCAGCAAAGTGCCAGTCCCCGACCGTGCCACACATGGTCGTGTCGGATTTAAATCCGACCTACGCAGCTACGGAGCACCGTAGGGTGGATTAGGCGTTTTTTGCCGTAATCCACCACGACCATGTGCGACTTCACCACCGGTAATTATTTAATGTCCGGTTATGGCACACAAGAGACATCGTCACGATAGCTTGAACCCAATTAACCCATAAATCTTTCTGAAGACCCAAGAAAAAAGGGCCGTCTATCTGAAATAGGCGGCCCTTTTTTATAGTTGCCAGTGCTCTCAGTCTGTTAATGCTCCTCGACGATCAACGTTGCGTCCAAAGCCATGAGCTTCCCATCCACCACCGCCAATGGATTGATATCGATCTGGGAGACCTGCGGTGCATCGACAGCGATACGACTGAGTGCAATCAGCGTTTCGGCTAACCGTTGCCGATCCACCGGCTGACGGCCGCGGAAACCGTTGAGCACCGCTTTGGCCTGAATGCTGTCAATCATCTCCAGTGCCGTTGCTTGATCCAGAGGTGCCACCCGGAAAACCACATCCTTATAAAGCTCGGCCATCACACCACCGATACCGAACATGATGGTAGGGCCGAAGTCCGGATCTCTGACCATGCCACAGATAAACTCCAGTTCCGCTTTAGCAAACTTCTGTACCACCACGCTGCCCGCGCCTTCCATGCGCTCGACCAGATCGGCGTAGGCCCGGGTGGCGTCGTCAGCATTGCGCAGATCCAACACTACCAGATTTTTTTCGGTCTTGTGGACTTCACCGGGAATCAAACCTTTTAGCACAATGGGATAACCGATCTCTTCGGCCAGTTGCAGAGCGTGGTCGCAATCCTTGGCCATGGCTTCCGGCACGGTGCCGATGCCTGCTGTTTTCAATACACGTTTTGAGTAGAATTCGTCGAGCACACCGTCTAGTGGTGTGGTAGTCTCGATCACGGAAGTGATGGCACTGTCGGAGGCCTGCAACGGGGATAATGCACCCGCCGAAGTCTGGTGTTGCGCTTTGGCAAACACCGCGCGGATTGCCTCGGCTGCGCGGGAGATTTCGCGGTATGCATTCATACCGTGGGCTTGCACCTGTTGCTGAAAGGCTTTGACCGGCTCTTGGGGGCCGATAATCCAGAAATAGATCGGCTTGCCTTTCTCCTTGGATAGTTGGGAGAGGGCGGCCAGATCCAGATCGAGGTTAAAGCCGCCGGTAAAGGAGAGCAGCAGCAGGGCATCGACACCCTCGTCCTCCATGGCGATCCGGGCACACTTCATATAGGCTTCTGAGCCACCGATCTGTTCAGCCAGGGGCCAGAGGTCGATGGGGTTGCCCGCTGTCGCCCAGGCCGGAAACTCGTCGGTCAAGCGAGCGAGGGTAGTTGCGGACAGGTCGGTGAGATTCAGTTGGTACTTATCCAGCAGGTCCGCCGAAAGTATGCCGGCGCCACCACTGAAGGTGAGTACGGCCAGGCCGCGTTTATCGTTGCGACCTACAGCCTGGGCCAGAGGTTGGGCTGCCAACGCTCTGGAGATATCCATCATCTGGTGGAAATCCTCGGCCAAAATCACCCCGTGCTGGGTCAACGCCTGGCGGATAATCTTGTCGTCGCCGGCGAGACTGGCGGTGTGGCTCATGGCAGCGGCGGCACCTTTTTCACTGCGCCCGCCCTTGAGTACGACGATAGGTTTGTTGGACCGCCCGGCGAGTTCCAGAAACTTGCGTCCCTTGCCGGCGGGAATGCCTTCGAGGAACATGGCGATCACCGAGGTCTCAGTATCTTCCAGCAGATATTCCAGCAGATCGCACTCATCCACATCCATCTTGTTGCCGATGGAGCAGGCCTTGGCGACCCCCATGGTGCCGTGGCTCATCAGGTCCATTATAAAAGCGCCCGCCAGGGTGCCACTCTGGGTGATCAGGGAGACGCCGCCGGGGGTCAGACCATCTTCCCACAGTTCAGGTGTCAGGAAGGAGCAGACAAAGTTGTGGTTGGCATCCATCAGGCCCATACAGTTGGGGCCCCACAGGCGAATACCGTGCTCTTGGCCGATGGCGATGCATTCCTCTTGCAGGACGAAGCCTTCCTCTCCCGCCTCGGCAAAGCCGCCCGACTGAATAATGGCGGCTTTAACACCGACCGCGGCACATTCACGCAGTACTTGCGGCACCAGATTCGCACCCACAAAAATGCTGACTAGTTCCACGGGTTTGTCGATGGCGGCTACCGACGTGTAACAGGGCAAACCCTCGATCTCGTCATAGTTGGGATTTACCGGATAGATAGCACCATCAAAGCCGCGCATAACATTTCTCAGTATGGCGTTGCCCCCTTTGGAACGGTTGGGACTGGCGCCGATCACGGCGATGGATTCAGGTCGAAAGAATGATTTCATCGTGGGTTGTACTCCATGGTGGCATTATTTGGACTTGTAGCTGTCGAGCGTTTTCTCATCCGAACTACGGTCTGAATATTTGTTTGTATACATATGATATCATGGGTTGAAGTTTAGGCAAGTGAGCCGCAAGAGCGTGCCAAACCCGTATTTGGGAGTGTATGGGTGAAATTTTCGGGTTAGGCAGGGCGCAGGTGGCATGAGGGAGAAGGAGCCTGCATCTACGGTATTCCGGCAGAGGCAGGCGCCAATAACAGATGGCTAGATCAGCCGAACATGATGAGCGCCATCCACCGGCAACACCGTACCGTTGATATAGGAGGCAGCGTCGCTGGCCAGCAGAATGACCGGCCCCAGGATTTCATCCACCTCACCAATCCGTTTGGCGGGCAGTTGAGCCACATAGGCTCGGCCTGCATCGGACTCATAAAACTCAGCGTTGATCTCCGTTTTGATGGAACCGGGAGCAATCGCATTTACCCGAATGTTGTGACGCATCAGATCAATGGCCATGCTGCGGGTCATCTGGATCACCGCGCCCTTGGAGGCGCAATAGTTGGCTTGCCCGGGCAGCACACTAAAACCCAGAGTAGACGCCATATTGACAATGCTGCCGGGGCGCTGGGCGGTGATCAACCGTCTGGCGCCCTCCTGGGCGACATGCCAGGCGCCCTTGAAGTTGGTGTTCATAACAAAGTCGAGGGAGTAGCTGTCAATTTTCATCACGTTTTTGGCATCGACCACACCGGCGTTGTTGATAATGATATCGACGCAGCCGAAACGTGCCTCGGCACAGTCATAGGCCCGTATGACACTCTCTCTGTCGGTTACATCCAAAGCGACAGCTACAGCATTGTGACCGGCGGAGGTTAACTCGTCCACCAAGCGCGCGAGTTTATCGGTGCGGCGGGCGGCGGCAATCACGTTGGCACCGGCTTCGGCCAGGCCTTTGGCGATGCCGTGGCCGAGACCGCTGGATGCCCCGGTGACCAGCGCGGTTTTGCCCACCAGGGAGAAGCGTTCAATACTCATGGGTTAATCTCCTTGAGTTTCCGTCTTAAGCAACTTCAAACAGTCCCGCGGCCCCCATGCCCCCGCCGACACACATGGTGACCACCACATACTTGACACCGCGGCGCTTGCCTTCAATCAGGGCGTGGCCCACCAGGCGGGCGCCGGTCATACCGTAGGGGTGGCCGATGGAGATACCGCCGCCGTTAACATTAAATCTGCCCGGATCGATCTCCAGCTTGCCGCGGCAGTAGAGTGCCTGGCAGGCGAAGGCTTCGTTCAGCTCCCACAGGCCGATATCGTCGACAGTGAGGCCGTGTTGTTTCAGTAGTTTGGGTACGGCATAGACCGGCCCGATGCCCATTTCCTCGGGTGCATTGCCGGCAACGGTCATGCCACGGTAGATACCGAGCGGCTGTAAGCCCCGTTGCTCGGCCAGTTTGTGCTCCATTAAAACACAGGCGGAAGCGCCATCGGATAGTTGGCTGGCGTTGCCGGCGGTAACGGTGCCGCCGTCGATCACCGGATTCAATGCCTGCAGACTTTTCAGTGTGGTGTCCGGACGGTTGCCCTCGTCTTTGGTCAGGGTAATCGTTTCGTAGGTCACCTCTTGGGTTTCCTTGTCGACAACGGCTTTGGTGGTGGTCAGGGGCACTATCTCATCGTCCAGCTTGCCCGCGGCCTGAGCGGCGGCGGTGCGCTGCTGGGAGGCGAGGGCGTAGGCATCCTGAGCTTCACGGGGGATTCTGTATTTTTTCACCACCGTTTCTGCGGTCTGCAGCATGGGCATATAGGCGTGTTCGGCAAGCCGAATCACATTTTCATCTTTTGCACTCATGGCCGATTGAAAGTAGTCGTTTTGCACGGCGGAAATATTGTCCTGACCGCCCGCGACCACCACGTTCATGCCGTCCACCATAATCTGTTTTGCGGCTGTGGCGATTGCCATCAATCCGGAGGAGCACTGGCGGTCGACGGTTTGCGCTGAAGCGGAGTAGGGCAGGCCGCCGGCGAGTGCCGCCAGCCGCGCAAGGTTCATCGCCGCCGTGCCCATATTCAGGGTGGAGCCGATAATCACATCTTCCACTTCGGCGCCGTCTACACCCGCCCGCTCAACCGCGTGACGAATGGCATGTCCGGTCAGGGTTGGCGATTTGGTGTTGTTAAAAGCACCGCGGAAAGCCTTGGCAATGGGCGTGCGGGCGGTGGAAACAATGACGGCTTCTCTCATAGTAATTTCCTGTATCCAATAATTCTGTGGTTAAATCTGAACCTTGTGGTCCTTAAACGTCTTGCCCTCGGCAACCAATTTTTCAAGCAATGGTGCGGGTTTAAACCACATCTCGCCGTAGCCTCCAAGCTGGTCGCGATAGCGGTTGATGGCGCTGAGCACAGTGTCCAGGCCGATCTCATCGGCGTACTGCAGGGGGCCGCCGCGCCAGGCCGGGAAGCCGTAGCCGTTGACCCAGATAAGGTCACAGTCGCTGGAGCGGTAGGCGATACCCTCGTCCAGGATCTGGGCCCCTTCGTTGATCAGCATAAAGACACAGCGTTCGCGGATCTCGTCGTCGCTGATAGTGCGGCGCTCAATGCCGAGTTCTGCTGCCGTTTGCTCCGCCAGCGCAATCAGGTCGGGGTCGTTAATGCGGTCGCGTCCTTGGTAGCGATAGAAACCGCGCCCGGTTTTCTGGCCGTAGCGTCCCAGTTCGTAGAGGCGATCGCTCAATATCTGGTAACTGGGATCCTGGGCGATCTGTTCCCGCCGCGCTTCGCGAATCATAAAAGAGATATCCTGGCCCGCCAGGTCGGTCATGGCGATCACACCCATGCCCAAACCAAATTCGGTCAGCACCTTGTCCACCTGCTCTGGCGTGGCGCCTTCGAGTACCAGGCGTTGGGCTTCGCGCAGATAAGGTTCGAGCATACGGTTGCCCACAAAACCGTAGCAGACGCCCACCACCGCCGGTGTCTTTCGAATCCTTTTTGCCATTTTCAGGCAGCTGGCGATCACCTCCGGTGAGGTCTTGTCTGCACGCACAATCTCCAGCAGGCGCATCACATTGGCTGGGCTGAAAAAGTGCAGACCGATAACGTCTTCCGGGCGCCGGGTAACCGCGGCGATCTCGTTGATATCCAGGGTGGAGGTGTTAGTGGCGAGAATGGCGCCGGCCTTGCAGGTTTTGTCCAGGGTTTGGAAGACCTGTTGTTTGACGGTCATATTTTCGAAGACGGCTTCGATTACCAGGTCCACATCACCGATGGCATCGTAGTCGGTGGCGGGGGTTAACCGCTCCATCAAGACCTCAACCTGCTCGGCAGGGATGCGGCCTTTTTTCGCGGAGATTTCATAATTCTGGCGAATGGTTGTCATGCCCCGCTGCAAGGCTTTCTCGTTGAGGTCGAGGATAATGGTTTCGATACCGGCATTGGCAAAGTTCATCGCAATGCCGCCACCCATGGTGCCGGAACCGATCACGGCCACCTTGTTGATCGGTCGAAGAGGGGTGTCTTTCTCTACGCCCGGCACTTTCACGGCGTCGCGTTCGGCGAAGAACAGATGTTGTAGGGCGCGAGCCTGGGGACTTTGCACACACTCCTGGAACAGGGCGGCCTCTCTTTCCAGCCCCTGGTAAAAGGGCAGGGTGCAGGCAGCTTCTACCGCCTGGATACAGCGTTCCGGTGCAAAGTAACCCCGCGTTTTGGGGGCAATAGAGGCGCGGAAATCGCTGATGAAATTATCCGCAAGATCGCTGGTATCGACACACATGTTGGCGCAATTGCGCAGCGGCGCGTTCACAGTCAGTAGCTCTTTGGTGTACTCCAGCGCGGCGGTCAAAAAGTCTCCTGCGCCGTTATGGAGTTGGTCGACTAAACCGGCCTGCTGTGCTTGTGCCGCGTCGATGGGCTTGCCGGAGGTGATCATATCCAGCGCCAGTGGCGCTTCGGCCAGGCGGGGTAAACGCTGGGTACCCCCGGCCCCGGGCAGGATGCCGAGAGTGACTTCCGGCAGACCCAATTTGATGTTGGGTTGAGCAAAGCGGTAGTCACAGGCCAGTGCCAATTCCAAACCGCCACCCAGCGTCAGCCCATTCATAGCGGCAACAATCAGCTTGGGGCTCTCTTCCAGCTGGTTCAACAGGTCCGGCAGCCAGGGCGGCTGGTTGAAGTTGCCGCTCTTAAATTCGGCGATATCGGCGCCACCACAGAAAACCGGATTGGCGGAGGTGATAATAATGGCTTCTGCCTGGCTATCGTCTAATGCCCGTTGATAGGCTTCTTGCAGAGCGGCGCGCAACTCGGTGCCCAGTCCGTTAACCGGTGGTGCGTCCAGGGTGATGACGGCGATGTTCTCATGTAAGTGGTAGTGCAGCACATTGGGCATCTTGATCTGTTCCGTTGCAATGTAGATGTTGTTGAAGAGAGTCTTGTGAGTCGCTGGTTTAGAACCAGCGATCCTGCATCTCAAAGGGAACCGGGTTGTTTTCCATCAATAGCGCGGCTTGGGGGCCGATTTCGGGCAGCTCCCACTCGATATAAAAACGCGCCGCTTGCAGTTTGCCGTGGTAAAAATCCTGATCCGATGGGTGACAAGCGTCTTGGTTCAGCCCCGCCGCCGCCTTTACGGCCTGTTTCAGCCAAATCCAGCTAGCCACCACCCGACAGAATACGTCGAGATAAACCGTGGCATTGGCAAAGCCTGAGTCGATGTCTTGCTCGATGTTGGTCAGCAGACTTTGAGTGACTTCGTCCAATGTGCCGAGAGCCTGTTCGAGAGCGGCAACAAACCCGCGGGTTTGGTCAAACTCACCGGCTTGTTGCAGCGTTAGGGCCACTTCCTCTCTAAAAATGTTGTAAGCCGCCTGGCTTTTCATCGGTACCTTGCGGCCCAAAATATCCAGGCCGTGCATGGCATCGGTGCCTTCGTGGATCGGATTCAATCGCTGGTCACGGTAGTATTGCTCCACCGGGTATTCGCGAATATAGCCTGAGCCACCCAGCACCTGTATCGCCAGGTCATTGGACTTGCAGCCGTATTTGGAGGGAAAGGTTTTTACCACCGGGGTCAATAGGTCCAGCAGCAGGGCGGCACGCTCTCTTTGCTCTGCGGCTGGTGCGGTGTGCTGATCTTCAAACAGGGAACTGGCATAGAGGCAGATCGAGAGAGAACCCTCGGCATAACACTTTTGCATCAGCAACATACGCCGCACATCGGCATGCTCAATAATGGGCACCTGGGGGGATTCTGGATCTCTATTTGAGGGCAGGCGTCCCTGGGGACGTTCGCGGGCATAGTTTAGGGAGTAGGTGTAACCCTGGTAGGCCAGCACTGACGCGGCCAGTCCCACAAAGATTCGCGCTTCGTTCATCATCTGGAACATGTAGCTGAGGCCCTGATGGGGCTCACCGATCAGATAGCCGATCGCCCCCTCCTTTTCACCAAAGCTCAGTACGGTCGACGTGGTATTGCGCCAGCCCATCTTGTGTAGCAGTCCGGCCAGAGCCACGTCGTTGCGTTCGCCGAGGGAACCGTCCTCGTTGACCTGCACCTTGGGCACCAAAAACAGAGAGATGCCTCTGGCGCCAGCCGGTGCCCCTTTAATCTTCGCCAAAACCAGATGAACGATATTTTCGGTCAGTGACTGATCACCGCCGGAGATAAACATCTTTTGTCCGAACAGGCGGTAGCTACCGTCTTCCTGGGCTTCGGCGTAGGTCATGATATCGCCCAGCGCGGATCCCTGACCCGGTTCGGTCATCGCCATGGTGCCGGCAAAACGGCCGTCCAGCATCGGTGGCAGGAATTGGTTTTTCAGGGTGTCACTGGCAAAAGTCTTAATCAGGTTGGCTGCGCCAATGGTCAGAATGCCGTAACCGGCACTGCCCAAATTGGCGGCATCAAAGTAAGCCATACAGGTGCGAAGTACCACCTCCGGCAGTTGCATTCCGCCCTCTTCAAAGTCGTGGTGGGCGGCGAGAAAGCCGGCCTCTGCAAAGGCATCCCAGGCGACCTTGGTTTCGGGGACCAGGTGTACCTGTTCGCCATCGAAGCTGGGTTCATTGGCATCCCCTTTGGCGTTGTGGTCGGCGAAATACCGCTGGGCAACCGTGTGTGCCGTTTCCAGTGTGGCATTAAACACTTCGCGCGAATGTTCGCGGTAACGCTCCCGCAGCAAGAGGGACTCTGTGTCGAGCACTTCATAGAGCTGGAATTCGATATCGCGGTCGTTCAGCAGTTGGGTGGACATCGGGTGGAGTACCTCTGTACAACTTCTTGGATTCAGTGTTGGTTAGTGATGCGTCGCCAGAAGTTTGGCTCAATTACTATAAATCAACTTATAAAGAAGCCGGTTGACATAACGGTGCAGAATATTGACTGCGAGTCACAGGCTGAACAACGTTAGGGTCAAGGGATGTGGCTCGCAGTCAATAGCTTGTGCCAGAGTGTCAAGACTGCTGGTGGTCGCTTGCCCTAAGCTGTACCCGACAAATAACACAACGGGAATTACCGGTGAGGACTTGATATGACCAGCTTTCCCAACCGCTCCTTCTGGATCGACGATTATGGCAGTTACGAGCCCAGCCCCCCTCTGGAAGAGGACAGGTCTGTAGACGTCGCCGTGATTGGCGGTGGATTTCAAGGGCTGTCCAGTGCCTGGCATTTGAGCAAGGACAATTCGTCTGTCAGTGTTGCAGTGTTGGAAGCGGAAGTGGTTGGCTATGGCGCCAGTGGTCGCTCTGGCGGTTGGGTGATGACGCAGTTTGGACTCGACCAGTTGATGGTCAAATCACTCTATGGCAAACAGCGAGCCTTGGAGGCCTATGAGTATTGTTCGCGCGCGGTAGACTATACCCGGGAGTTGATTTCCACCCACCAAATGGACAGTGACTACAGTCATCCCGGCGTGATGCGCGTAGCTCTCGATGACGAGTGGGTAGAGACACTGGAATATCTCAAAAAACTCTACGAAGACTTCGGTGTCGGCAGTGAGATGGAGTGGCTAGACGGTGCCGCATTGTCCGAGGAGTACCACAACCCCAATTTTAAAGCGGCCATCTATGAGCCCAACATGGGATTGTTGAATCCCTGTAAGCATGTGCGGGAGTGGAAGCGGCTGGCCTGCGAGGCCGGGGTGCAAGTCCTTGAAAATACCCCGGCGATCAGCGTCGATTGGGATGGCTCCCGTATCGTCATCAAAACGCCGCGTGGCACCTTGCGGGCTGAGCGTTTGGTATTGGCAACCAACGCCTATACACATTTGCTCCCTGGCGATGTCGTTAATCCTCTGAAGCGTGATCAAGCACCGCTGTTTGCCCGGGCGGTAGTGACTGAACGCCTGAGCGAGCAGCAATGGCAAAGTGTGGGCTGGGGTCGTCGCAATGCGATTGAAAGTACGCTGGGGCTGTTTCACTGGTTCAGGCCCACGGTCGATGGACGCATCATTTTTTACAATGCTTACTACATGGATTTTGCCCGGGGCAATGAGATGAATCTGGATTACGATCCGGTCGGTATTGATGTATCTGTCCGTCACTTCAAGCAGATTTTTCCGACCTTGAAGGATGTAAAGATAGCCCAGGCTTGGGGCGGACCAATCTCTGCGACTGCAGATATGGTTCCCCACCTGGGCTTTTTGGATAAGGGTGAGCGGGTAGTTTATAGCACAGGATGTTGGGGGCACGGGGTCGCTACCAGCCATTTACACGGGCGCACCACAGCAGATTTGTTAAGTGGGAAACGCTCGGAATTGACCGACACCTGGTTTGTGAATCGCAAACCCTTCAATTGGCCGCCGAAACCTTTTGACAATATCGGCAAGAAGACCTTTGTGGAGTACTACCGCTGGGTGGATCGGCGCGCGGCTAAAAATACCATGTTTGAGTACGACTGATCTTTTGGTCGGCAGAACTTATGCATCAAAGTCGAGGTCGTTATACAGTCGCGATGGTGTCAACACCGGACGCTGCCAATGGCACACTCCTGCCAGATCACATATCGATTACTACATCCGTTAGAGGCGCCAAAACCGCCTTTAAATCCTCTCTTGCCACTTGACCCTTCGCAACAAACTCTTGACCGCAGAAAACAGCGCTCTAGCGCAAAGTGCTTTTCGATTGGCGATTGCCGTACCGTCTTCTGCAGATGTATTTAGAGGTCAATCAGTTGTGATTTTGTGACAAGCCTTCAGCCTCCCGATTGGCTTATGCTTGCTACCACTTGAGGTTTGTTCTTCAAATGGAGCAATCGAAGCGTTTGATATGAAAAATTTCGCCGAGGAGAGAGGCGAAACAATGTGCACATACAAATAGTAAAACTGTCCCTGGTTGGATCTTTATGTATAACTACGCGTTAGCAAATTCGTTGGATGATGCGCTCAGTCGGATTTCGAGTGGCGATCACCGTATTCTGGCAGGCGGGACCGACTTCTATCCCGCTCAGGTTAATAAACCTATTAAAGAATCTGTGCTCGATATATCGAAGCTCAGTGAACTACATGGCATTTGGGAGGAAGATGATCACTGGCGACTGGGAGCCATGACCACTTGGTCTGGAATCGCCGACAGCGATTTGCCTTCGGCATTTCGCTGCTTGCAGCTCGCCGCCCGGGAAGTGGGCGCGTTGCAGATTCAGAATGCAGGCACCATTGCCGGCAATCTCTGTAACGCTTCGCCGGCCGCCGACGGGGTGCCGCCACTGCTGACTTTGAATGCTGAAGTGGAGCTGCAGTCTGTGGCAGGTGTACGCCGCTTGCCGCTCGGTGAGTTTATCCAGGGTTATCGCGCTACGGCCTGCCAGCCAGATGAGCTGGTGACAGCGGTTCTGGTACCCAAGGACCTGGATAACGCCCGCTCCCATTTTCTCAAGCTGGGCTCACGCTCTTACCTGGTGATCTCTATGGTGATGGTCGCTGGGGTGATTGAGTCGACGGCGGACAACCGTGTGGCATCGGTCCGTATTGCGGTGGGTGCTTGTTCCGTAGTGGCGCAACGCCTGGCGGCGCTGGAGGCGGAGCTTGTTGGCAGGGAACTATCGCCGGCGCTGGCCGATGTGGTGCGTGCGGATCACCTGGCGACCCTGTCACCGATTGACGATGTGCGGGCGACGGCGGCTTATCGATTGGAAGCCGCTGAAGAGATGGTTCGTCGGGTATTGGCTGTCTGTGGGCAAGCTGAAAAGAAGTGAGGGGAGAGAGATGTCCGCAAAAACAAGCTTAGATACCACTGAAAATGGTGTGCAGCATTACGAGGCGTCAACTTCTGCCGGGGTCGCGAGTGCAAAATCAGCAGCACCCCTCTCAGAGATTAGCTTTACATTAAACGGCGAAGTGGTTTCTGTTGAGGTGGAACCCCTGGCGCGATTAACCCAGGTGTTGCGCCAGCAGCTCGACCAGATCGGCACCAAGGTGGGCTGTGATGCCGGCGATTGTGGTGCCTGTACCGTATTGTTGGATGGGGCACCCACCTGTGCCTGTATGGTTCCCGCCGGTCGCCTGGCGGGGCGCTCGGTGATCACTGTGGAGGGGATCGCCAACACGGAAACCCTGTCCAGTTTGCAACAGTCCTTTCTACACCACGGGGCGGCCCAGTGTGGTATCTGCACGCCCGGGATGTTAACCGCCGCGACCGCGCTGCTGGCGAAAAATCCCCAGCCATCCAAGGCCGAAGTCGAGGGCGCTCTGGGCGGCGTACTTTGTCGCTGTACCGGCTACCAAAAGATTATCAAGGCGGTGATGACTGCCCATCAATTTTCGGCGGATTCACAAAAACCTGTCGAAACCCATGCGGAGAAAGGGCGGGCAGTCGGCAGCGGCATTCGCCGCCTCGATGGTGTGGCCAAGGTCAATGGCCGCGATATCTTTGGGGCTGATGAGGCACCCGAGGACGCCTTGGTGATCCGGGTTGTGCGTTCTCCTTTCCATCGGTCTCGCTATACCCTGGGTGATCTGGATCGCTATGTCGGCGACAACCCGGGGATTGTACGTGTTCTCACTGTGGCCGATATCCCCGGTGAAAATCGTTTTGGTGTGCTGCCGAGTTTTGCGGATCAACCGATGTTTGCCGAAGAGGAAGCCCGTTTTCGCGGTGAAGCCGTCGCTGCCATTGTTGGCGAGGCGGAGGTTATGGCCAAACTCGACCTTGCAGATTTCCCGGTAACCTGGGAAGAGTTGCCGTCGATGCTGACGCCGGAACAGGCTCAAGCTGAAGGCGCAAGCGATCTGCATACTGATCGTAAGGACAATATCCTCATCGGTGGTTTTGTCAGGCGCGGTGATCTCGATCAGGGGTTTGAAAATTCCGATGTCGAGGTGGAGGGCTCCTTCGAAACCGGGTTTGTGGAGCACGCCTATATCGAACCGGAAGCGGGGTTCGCCCGCCGCGTAGGTGACAGTCTTGAGCTGCAGGCCTGTACCCAGGCACCCTATATGGATCGCGACGATGTTGCCAGGATTATGGGTATGGACCCCGACAAGATCCGCATTATTCCCACTGCCGTAGGCGGCGGTTTTGGTAGCAAGTTGGATGTTTCCGTGCAATCGTTTCTGGCGCTGGCTGCCTGGAACGTCGACCGGCCGGTGCGGATTACCTATACCCGTGCCGAATCGATGATGAGCACCACCAAGCGTCATCCCAGCAAGATCACGGCGAGAATCGGCGCCACCAGAGACGGCCGCTTGAGCGCCATGCGTTTCGACGGTGTTTTTAACACCGGGGCCTACGCGTCCTGGGGACCGACAGTGGCCAATCGCGTTCCCGTTCACGCTTCGGGTCCTTATTACTATCCAGCCTATTGTGCTGAGTCGCTGGCTGTGCACACCAACTGTCCACCCGCCGGTGCCTTCCGGGGCTTTGGGGTGCCACAGTCGGCCATTGTGCAGGAGTCTCTGTTTGATGAGCTAGCCGATGCGCTGGGTATGGATCGCCTGGACTTTCGCATTGAAAACGCTCTGAGTAACGGTATTCCCACGGTGACCGGTCAGGTATTTGAGCAAGGAGTGGGTATCAAAGAGTGTCTGTTGGCTCTCCAACCCTACTGGCAGCGGGCCTGTCGCGAGGCGGAGGAGATTAATGCGACCAGCGATGGCAGCAAGCGCCGCGGGGTCGGTATGGCCAGTGTGTGGTACGGCTGCGGCAATACCTCATTGCCCAATCCCTCCACCATTAAGGTTGGGATTAAAGGCGATGGCAGTCTGGTGCTGTTTCAGGGGGCCACCGATATCGGCCAGGGGGCCAATACGGTAATTACCCAGATCTGTGCCGATGCTGTGGGGTTGCCAGTCTCACAGTTTGAATTGGTCAATGGCGATACCCTTCACACACCCGATGCGGGTAAGACCTCGGCCTCTCGCCAGACCTTTGTCTCTGGCAAGGCCGCGTTTTTGGCAGGTCAGGATTTGCGCGAAAAGATTTTGCGGCAGGCTGAGGTGTCGCCGGTTGCGGAGATTGAACTCGCCGGAAGCCGTCTGCTGTTGCGCGACGGCACCGATGACCAAATGCAGGAACGGTACCTGGAGTTAAGCGAACTGCCCAGCGACAAGGAGGGATTTGTGCTGGTGGGGCAGGGCACATTTGATCCCCCCACGGAACCCCTGGATGAAAATGGACAAGGCATCCCCTACGCCCAGTTCGGCTACGGTGCCCATATGATGGAGCTGGAGGTGGATACCACCCTGGGCAGCGTCAAACTGCTCAATCTGGTAGCCGTCCATGACGTCGGTCGCGCCATCAATCCCGTTTTGGTGGAAGGCCAGATCGAAGGGGGGGCGGCTCAGGGTATCGGCCTGGCCCTTATGGAAGAGTATATCCCCGGTCGCACTGAAAACCTGCACGACTATCTGATTCCGACCTTCGGCGATATTCCCACTATTGAAACCATTATCGTGGAAGAGGCGGACGCACACGGTCCTTATGGTGCCAAGGGGCTGGGCGAGCACACGTTGATTCCCACGACACCGGCCATTCTTAACGCCATTCGCCACGCTACCGGTGCGCGTATCCGCAAGTTGCCGGCAACACCCGAGCGTGTGCTGGAGGCGATCAAAGCAGTCAATGAAAGAGGTGAGATGTGACCACCCAGAAAACTGAAAAGAAACAGGATGACAAGATCCGTTGTGATGCCTGTCCGGTGATGTGTTATATCGCCGACGGCAAGTCCGGCGCTTGCGACCGCTACGCCAACAACACCGGTAATCTGATACGGCTCGATCCCCTGGTGATTGTTGAGCAGACTAAAGATCGCGGCGGCAAGCTGGTGCCTTTTCTCAATAAAGAGACGGAATGGGATGGTAACTTGGTGGAACCCCACCGCGAGTTTGTGACCGCGGTGGGTGCCGGTACTACCTACCCGGATTACAAACCTGCGCCCTTTATCGTGTCGAGCAAAGTAGATGGTGTCGATATGGTCACTGTGGTGACCGAAGGCATCTTCAGTTACTGCGGGGTCAAACTGAAGATCGATACCGATCGTCATCTGGGCCATGAGCAAAACACTGTTCGTTGCAATGGTGAAGCTGTTGGGCATGTGACTACCGGTGAATATGGTTCCCAAATGTTGTCGCTCGGCGGTGTGAACCACCTTACCGGCAGCACTAAAAAGGAGGGCCGGGTTACCTGTCAGACCTTGCTTGACCTGTGTAACGGCAAGGCAGTTGAACTCACCATTGATGATGGCGCCACAGTGGTGGTGGAGGCGGGTAAACCACCCATTATCAACGGTAAGGTGGAAGAGCGGATGCGTGTCGGTTGCGGCTCCGCCACCATTGGTATGTTTGCCAAGCAGTGGTATCAGCACGTGGATGAAGTGGTGGTCGTGGATGACCATATCACCGGTGTGCTCTCCGAGCACCAGGCCGGCAAACTGCTGGACGTGAAATCCACGGGCATTGTGATCAAAGGGCGGCGTTCAACGCCGGGTCGTTATTTCCAGGTGGCGGAGCCGGGAACCGGTTGGGGCGGTACCAATATCGACGATCCCCTTAAAATCCTGGGGGACTTCAAGCCCAACATCGCCTGGCCGGGCCTTAAGTTGCTGATGGTCAGCACCACCGGTGAACACGCCGCTTACTATGAGTTGGATGAAGCACTCAAACCGGTACAAAAGAAGCCACCACCCGCGTTGCAGGCTTCCATTGAACGTATTAGTGAGAACTGTGAACCCGCCTACTGCTCGGTGGTGTTTATCGGTGGCGCCGGTGGTTCCCTGCGTGCGGGCGCTACAGAAAACCCGGTGCGCCTGACCCAGTCGATTAAAAACTCGCTGACTTATGTCTCCTCCGGTGGTGCACCGGTCTATGTGTGGCCCGGTGGCGGCATCACCTATATGGTGGATGTGACCGATACCCCGGAAAACGCTTTTGGCCACGTGCCCACACCGGCACTGGTGGCGCCCATTGAATTCACCATGCGCTTGAGCGACTACGAGGCGCTAGGCGGGCATATGGAGGCGGTGGTGTCTCTGGAAGAGGTGCAGGAAATCAGTCACCGCCGCCAGGTGAGCCAACAGGGAACTAGCCCCTGGCCCACAGCCCAACACCACTATGCCTGGGTAGAAGAGGAAGGTTAACCGTGACCGATGCCGCAGCGGTGATGCTGCACGATGCCCGTTTGCATCTTCAGCACGGGCCCATCGACCTGATCGTTGAAGCCTTTGGGAAACCGGAGGAGGTGCAGGCGAGTTACCAGCAGGCCCGCGACCGCTTTCGGACCATTCTGCAGGAACTGGTGTTGGAACTGTCCCGCTTGAGAGCCCCCTGGCAAACAGCCGGTTTGGGTTTGCAAGGGGCTGTGGCGCGGCGAATGGAAGCGGCGGTAGCAGAGGTTGGAGTAACTACCTCTTTTGTAACGCCGATGGCCGCAGTGGCCGGTGCGGTGGCCGACGAGGTACTGGCGGCCTTGACGCGTGGGCGTCAGTTGCAGCGCGCCTATGTCAATAACGGGGGCGATATCGCCCTCTACCTCGCTGATGGTGAGGTGTTTGATATCGGTCTGATCGCAGTCCCTGCCCGGACCGAGCTTGCCGGCAAGGTGCAACTGGACGGCACCATGGGGGTAGGCGGGATTGCTACCAGTGGCCGTGGAGGACGCAGTCTCTCTCTGGGTATTGCCGATGCAGTGACTGTGTTGGCCAAAGACGCGGCAACCGCCGATGTCGCCGCCACGCTGATTGCCAACCAAGTCGATCTGCCGGGGCATGCCGCCATTCGTCGTGAGCCTGCCAGCGATCTGGATCCCGACAGTGATTTGGGGGAACGCCTGGTGACGACGGGGGTTGAACCTTTGACGCCTGCCGAGACAACCCGTGCTCTGGCACGTGGTTTAACACTGGCCGACCAACTGCGTGAGCAGGGCACCATTACCGCTGCGGCGTTGTGTCTGGCCGGTGAAGTAAGCATTTGCGGCGAGTCCGCAGAGCAGCAACAACTTATGCAAAAGAGATTACTATCTGGAGGAACTGTTTGTGCCTGAGGTTGAAGTTCGTAAACGTATTGTCACCGTCGAGGAAATTTTTCATGAGGGCGGCGAGCGCGTAAAGCAGCCGGTGCGCCGTGCCGCGGCGCTGGCCATTGTACGCAATCCCTACGCCGGACGTTATGAAGAGGATATCTTGCCCTTTATGGATGACCTCAAACCCCTGGGCCTGGAGTTGGCCGATGCACTGATCACCGCGTTGGGCGGCGATCCCCAAGTGGTGCAGGGGTATGGCAAGGGTGCCATTGTGGGAACTGGCGGTGAACTGGAGCACGCCGCTCTCTGGCATGTGCCCGGCGGCTACGCCATGCGCGAAATGTTGGGAGACGCCAAGGCGATTGTGCCGTCCACCAAAAAGGTGGGTGGAGTGGGTACCCGCCTGGATATACCGGTAACCCATATCGACGCCTCCTACGTGCGCAGTCACTTTGACGCCATGGAAGTGGGGGTGAACGACGGTCCCCGCGAGGATGAGATCCTGGTGGCGTTGGTAATGACGACAGGTGCACGCATTCACGCGCGAGTGGGTGGTCTGCAAGTCTCAGAAATTGTTGGTGAGGATGGTTTGCGATGAGTAAAGCACAAATTCGAAAAATTGTTACCCAAGTCGAAGAAACCCGCGTGGAGATGGGTAAACCGATCGATCCACCTACCCGCAAAGCGGTGTCCGTAGCGGTGATTGCCAATCCGTTTGCCGGGCAGTATGTGGAGGACCTGGAGGTTCTGATGGAGATCGGTGCCGAACTCGGTGGTCTGCTGGGCGAGAAGTGTGTAGAGGCCCTGGGGGTTGATCCGGCCCAGACCGAGAGTTACGGCAAAGCCGCGATGGTAGGGGAAAACGGCGAGCTGGAACACGCCGCCGCTATTCTCCACCCCCGTCTTGGTGCTCCATTGCGCCAGGCGGTGCAGAAAGGGGCAGCGCTGGTGCCGTCTTCCGAGAAAATGGGCGGCGTTGGTGCTCCGCTGGACGTACCACTGGGACACAAGGACGCTGCCTATGTACGCACTCACTTCGATGGTATTGAGGTGCATATCAATGACGCGCCCAGAGCCAACGAGATTATGGTCGCGGTGGCGGTTACCGATAGTGGGCGCCCCCTGCCCAGGGTTGGTGGCCTGACGGCCTCGGAAGCGGTGGGCGAGGACGGCCTGCGCTGATCGGCCTCGTCGCAGAAAACGGGACCGGTGTTGCCGAGCCAAAGTTGAACGCGGGTACCGTCAACTTGTTTCTGGCAGACAATAACTTGTCATCCGATGTCAACGGGATAACTGCTCCCTCCGAATAGACTAGATATTGAGCATTGGGAATTGTGGTATTCCCAATGACATGACAATAATTCAATCGATAGTAGGAGAGAGCGAATGAAAAATCACGCAAAAACAGCCCTGGCTCTGGTTGTCGGCTCTTTGGGTATTTCAAACCTGGTGCAGGCCCAGGACTTTGGGATTGAGGAGGTAGTGGTTACTGCCCAAAAGCGGGCGCAGAGTATGCAGGATATCCCGGTTTCGGTGTCGGCGTTAAGTGATGCTGATTTGGAAGGCCTAAAGCTGGGAACTGGTGCTGATATTGCTGCCCACGTACCCAACCTCGCTGTTAATCAGCCCTACGGTGAGGGTACCGCCCCGGTGTTTTCCCTGCGCGGGGTGACGACCACCGATTACAGCCATAACCAGTCCAGCCCGGTGGCCATGTATGTGGACGAGGTCTACAAAAGTGTCGGCGCCCTGCAGTCACTGCAGATCTTTGACCTGGAGCGCATCGAAGTGTTGCGCGGTCCGCAGGGGTCCTTGTACGGTAAGAATGCCACCGGCGGCGCGGTGAACTTTATTGCCAAAAAACCGGTCTTCGAAGAGGCGGCTTACCTGACCCTGGGTATCGGCAATTATCACCGCCAGGAAGCCAAAGGGGCCTATCAGACCAGTTTGATTGACGATGTGCTGGCTACCCGGATGGCATTTACCTATACCAAGGCCGACGGTATAACCGAGAATAAGTATCCCGGGGGCGAGGATCAGGGAGAAATTGACCAGTGGGCCTATCGACTGGGTTTTTTATACCAGCCGCGTGATGACCTCGAAGCTTACCTGCGGATTACCAACAGTCGTTCCACCGGTCAGAACCACGGTGTTTTTGCCGGCAATATTGAACCGTGGTTGGGCGTTGATCGCAGCGGTCTGGACTTTGACGAAAATGCCTCCGATCGCGATGTTGAGCGGGTGATGGAGAATACCGGGGTGGCCTTGACCGTTAACTGGGATATCAACGCCGAACACAGCTTTACCAGTATCACCTCCTACGACGAAGGCGAATGGCTGAGCCCGGAAGACGACGACGGCATGGCTATCGACCTCGATCACAACGATTACAACTCTGAGGTACGCCAGTATACTCAGGAGTTCCGTATCACCTCTGATTACAGCGGTCCCTTTAATTGGATTGGGGGCATTTTCTGGGGCAAGGATATCGTCGAAGCGGACTCTACCCTGCGCCTTTGGAACGATCCGTCCCTGGGAGTTGATCTGTCTGCCAGTCTCGGTACCACCGGTCTGGGGCTCAATTACACCAACGATTTGACGCAGACTCGCACCAGTGCGGCGGGTTACCTGCATACTACCTACGCGCTCACCGATGCGCTGACCCTGACCGTAGGACTTCGTTATACCGAGGACGACACCGAGGTCTCTGATTACACGGCGGCCTATGGCGCCACGGTGCCCGGGGAGGCCCCCAACTTTGCGGTCGCCAGCATCGGTCCCGATGGTTATGCCGGGCCGGCGCCCAAGGTGGATTTTACCGATAGAAACACCAGCGGCAAGATCGGTCTGGATTGGGTGGTGAACGAAGATGTGATGACCTACGTTAGTTACAGCCAGGGTTACCGCAGTGGCGCGGTCAACGCCCAGGCGTTTTTTGCGATCGAAGAGATCACCACTGTGGATCCCGAAGAGTTGGAAGCCTGGGAGTTGGGCGTAAAGTCCCGGTTTTTCGATAACCGTGTCCAGTTAAACGGTGCGATCTTCCGCTACGAATATACCGATCAGCAATACCTCGACACTTTGCCGGGGGGCTTGGCAGTATTATTGAATGCGGAAAAATCGCAGATTACCGGGCTGGAACTGGAAGCGACGGTACAGGCCTCGGAAGATCTGGCCCTGCGACTGGGCTTGGGTTACACCGATGGTGAAATCAAGGAGCTGGTTCTGGAGGACGGGACGGACCTTGCTGGTAATGAGCTGATCTCTACCCCGGAACTGAGCGTGACCGCCGCCGTTGATTGGCGCTTTTGGGAAATTGATGCGGGTATCTTCAGTATGCACCTGGATACCAGCTTTTCGGATGAAGTCTACACCGATATCAAAAATACCGACCGCGTGGCACTGGATGACTACTGGCTGACCAACGGTCGACTGACGTTTGATGCGGCAGATGACAGCTACAGTGTCTCGGCTTGGGTGAAGAACCTGACCGACGAAGAGTATCTGACCTACGGCCTGGATTTGGCGCAGTATGGCCTCGGCTTCGATTACTTCAGTCGTGGACTGCCGCGAACCTTTGGGCTGGAAGTGACTTTCCGGATGTAACCTTCTCTGTTTTTGCCTCTGTTTTTTCGTTAAGGGTCACAGTTTTAGCTGTGGCCCTGTTCTCTCTCATCTGAACCATCTAGCCCGATACACTACACTAGACATATAGTCTCGTTTTGCCGTCACGATTTGCGGGATTTTTCCTATAGCAAAAAAGTATTGGTCGAGATGGTTTATATGATCAAAATATATATTTCAGCGTTGGCGGTAGTGGGTACTCTTTCCTCGGCACCCTGCCTCGGTACGGTGCAGGGCTATGCTATTGAGGAGGTGATTGTGACCTCGCAAAAACGCAGCGAGAGCCTACAGGATGTGCCCATCTCCGTGACCGTTCTAAGCGGCGAAGACCTGGTTGGGTTGAAACTGCGATCCGGTACCGAAATTGGGGCGCAGGTGCCCAATATGCAGATCCAGACACCCTATGGTGATAGCCAGCCGGTGATTGCCTTGCGCGGCGTGTCCATGTCCGATTACAGCCACAACCAGTCCAGTCCGGTGGCGATGTATGTGGACGAGGTCTATAAAAGTGTCGGTGCGCTGCAGTCGCTACAGCTGTTTGATCTGGAAAGAATTGAGGTGCTGCGCGGCCCCCAGGGAACACTGTACGGAAAAAATGCTACCGGCGGTGCGGTCAACTTTATCACCCGGCGACCGGAATTTGAGCGTGCCGCTTATCTCGCGCTGGGGATCGGCAATTACAATCGATGGGAGGTTAACGGCGCTGTTCAGGAGACGTTGATTGACGAGACCCTGGCGCTCCGGGCCGCACTGATGTATACCCAATTGGACGGATACGTTGACAACAAATTGTCAGGCTTCGATGATCAGAGTGAAACGGATGACTGGGCCGCCAGAGTCTCTGTTCTCTATGCCCCGTTCTCGGAATTGGAAGCCCTTTTGCGTCTCCAGAAAAGCCGCTCGGAAGCTGCAAACTATGGCACGCTGGCCGGTAATATCGGTAGCGAAGGTCTGGGGTTTGGCGGTTACACCCGGGAAAGACTCGATTTTCATGAAAACGAATCGGACCGGAATATTGAGAAGGATCTCGGGAGTGAGGGACTGTCGATAACGGTTACCTGGAATGTGGGTGGCCGTCACACGCTCACGTCTATTACCGCTTATGATGAGGGGGATTGGTTCAGTCCGGAAGACGGCGATGGTTCGCCATTGAACATCGACCACAACGATTATTTCTCGGAAGTCCGCCAAATCACCCAGGAGTTTCGCCTCAGTTCCGAGGTCAGCAGTGCCTTTGACTGGATAGCCGGTCTCTATGCGGGAAAGGAGACGGTCGATGCCAGTGTGCATTACCGCTTTTTTAATGAATTCCCCGAGTCATCGCTCAATCAGCGTAACGAGTTTACACAAGCGCGAACCAGTTATGCTGCGTATCTGCATACCGTCTACGATTTGACGGAGGTACTGACGCTTGCCTTTGGGCTGCGCTACACCGAAGACGAAAGTGAGTTGGAACAGTTTCGCGCCTTTGTCGGGGGCATTGACCCGGTTAGCGGACTGGAAGTACTGAGTCAAACGATTCCCGCCACGGGAGGGGTGGTGCCGACGCGGCGTTTTGTCGACCGAGACTGGAGTGGGAAAGTGGGATTCGATTGGCAGATGAGTAAGGAGATTCTGCTATATATCAGCTATAGTGAGGGTTACCGCAGCGGTGCGTTTAATGGCCAGGCCTTTATCGATGTTGCAGAGTTAACTCAGGTTGACCCGGAGGAGGTGGCATCCTGGGAGCTTGGGGTAAAGGCCCAACTCTTCAGTAACCGGCTGCAGCTCAATGGTGCGGTTTTCCATTATGACTATTCCGATCAGCAGTTTCTCAATGTCACGCCGGAGTTACTGCAGCTATTGGTTAACGCCGACGAGTCACGGGTGCTGGGTGCGGAGTTGGAACTGTTGGCATTGCCGATTGAAGATGTCAGTCTGCGTTTAGGGTTGGGTTTCCTCGACAGCGAGTACAAACAACTTACATTGGGAGGCGTGGACCTGTCCGGCAATGAATTGATTACCGCCCCGGAATGGAATATCAACGCCGCTTTCGATTGGGAGTTTGCCTCCGGTAAGTGGGGAACCTTTGTGCTTCACCTGGATAGCGTCTACACCGATGATCAGTTTTTTGACGCCGCCAATACTCGACGTATCAGTCAGGAGGGGTACTGGGTCAGTAACGGGCGTTTGACACTGCGATCAGAGGATGACCGATATGACCTGGCGCTCTGGGTCAAGAATATAGAAGACAAACACTATACTACCTACGCCTTGGATCTGCAGGCTTTTTTCAATTATGACATCATGAATCGGGGGCAACCCAGAACCTATGGTGCGGAGATTACCTGGCGCTATTAGCGCGAGCCAGTGATCTTAACGCCCTAAAAAATGCAGGGATTTTTGCGTTCGACGGGTTAAACCTTTACTATTGCCAGGATACCTAAAGAGCGATAACCCATGAGCGAATTGCGAACTGAAACCGTCTACGCCGAAGGATTTTTTAGCAGATTCGCAGACGTCTTGGGCCCCTACCTTGCCCGTGTTGGCATTGCGCCTGAGGTGTTGGATGAACCGTCACTACTGGTGGAGGTTCCCCAGTTTGTGGAAGTGATGGAGGTGGCGGCCAGGGAGCGGGCCGAGGATACACTAGGCCTGCATATGGGCGAACGCTTGCAGCCCCAGGATCTGGGGGTGGTGGGTTACGCTATTGCCCACGCAGGGACGGTGGAGCGAATGTTGCGCACCTACGTCCGCTATTTTGTGGTGTACGCCCTGGGTGTGGAAATGAACCTGGAGGTAGACGACAATCGAGTCAGCTGGACCTACCAGCTTTCTGATCCGGCCATCCTCACGCGCCGCCAGGATGCAGAGATGGCGCTGGCGTTTATCCATACTGTGATTCAGCGCGGAGTGGGTGATGATTGGCAGCTTCTGGAAGTCCATTTCGAGCACGCGAAACCGAAAGAGGTGTCTGAACACCGGCGCATATTCCAAGCGCCGGTGTTGTTTGACAAACCGGTCAACGCCCTGGTTTTTGACAAGGGAATGCTTGACAGAAAGCTGAAAGAGGCCGATCAGAGACTGTTTCCCGCCTTGCAAAGCCACTTGGATTCGGTGCTGTTAGAGCGCTCGGAGGAACAGGATCTGGTTGCCCAGGTAAGCAATTTTATTGCCAAATCCCTGAGCAGTCATGTTCCCAGCCTGGCCGAAGTGGCCGAGGCGCTGGGCATGCCGACCTGGACCTTGCAGCGGCGACTGCGGGACAAGGAGCTGGTCTACAGCCAACTGGTTACCGATACTCGACGACGTCTCGCCGAGGCCTATCTGAAAAATGCCAACATGCCACTGATGGAGGTGGCCTTTCTATTGGGGTATTCTGAAGTCAGCGCCTTCAGCCGCGCCTTTCGCCGCTGGATGGGCAAGCCGCCGTTGGAGTACCGGCGGGCACTGCTGTCCGGCTCCCCATCCAGTCAATTATAAAGGGCACTGGGAATGGGCCCTGAGATGGATCCGATTCAGGTGCGGGCGCTTATCTTTGGCATAACAACCGCGTAAGTGTCATCAACCTTGGTGGGAAAATTGACCTCGCCGTCGAAACCGCTGAGTGTTCCCCAACACTCGGCAATATCTTCTGCGTTCAACTCTGCACTTGCATCAAAATCGAGACCGGCATTGCGCTGCCAGCGCAGCTTGGCCATCCAGCCCGCACCCACTTCAAAGATGGAACCGTTCTCTTCGTTGTCTCGATGGCAGAGATTGATAACCAGGGGGCTGACCAGTTCCGGTTTCAGGGCGGCCACCACTTCCGGCGTCAGGATCGATTCTGTCAGCCGGGAGCCGGCCACCGGTGCGATGGCGTTACTGTGAATATTGTATTTAGCGCCTTCGATGGCCAGGGTCTGCATCAGTCCCACCAGCCCCATTTTGGCGGCGGCGTAGTTTGCCTGGCCAAAATAGCCGAATAAGCCCGAAGCTGAGCTGGTAAACAGCAGGCGCCCATAACCCTGTTCGCGCATGACCCCCCAGGCCGCCTTGCACAGTTTAAACGCGCCCTGCAGATGCACCTGGTACACCAGCTCCCAGTCCGCATCGGTCATCTTGGCAAAGCTTTTATCGCGCAGGATGCCGGCGTTGTTGACCACTACGTCGATACGACCGTAGGTATCGAGGGCGGTCTGTACAATTCTTTCGCCTTCTACCACCGAGTCGTAGTTGGCTGCGGCCTCAAAACCCTGGTTGCGAATTTCCTCGACAACCCGGTCGGCAGCGGCAACGCCCTGGCCGCTGCCGTCGACGGCGCCGCCGAGATCGTTGACCACCACGTTAGCGCCACGACGGGCGAATTCCAGGGCGTGGGCGCGGCCCAGGCCGGCCCCGGCCCCGGTGACGACAACAACCTGGTTGTCGAATCTCAGTTGTTTTGTCATAAGGTTTCCTTAACGGTTGGATGTTATTGAGTCGAGAGATAGCAGATAAGATCGGCGCGGTCCTGGTCTTTGCTGATGCCGGAAAAGGCCATACGCGTTCTGGGATAAACAGCCATCGGTTGTTTTAAAAAGGCATCCAGCAATTCGATTGTCCAGTTTTCGCTGGATTTTCTCATGACCGAGGAGAATTTGTAGCCTTTAACCTTTCCTACCGGACGGTCGACAATCCGATAGAGGTTGGGACCCACTACACCGTGTGCGCCCGAATCGTCGTAGGTGTGGCAGACCGCACACTTTTGGTACAAGGTCTTGCCATTCTCAAGGCTACATTGATCACTGGCGAGTGCGGGCATGGCAGCACTGAATAGCATGCCGGTGACGGCGATGCGTAAGCGTAAATAAGGTTTTGTCATCTCTTTACCTCTTTCTGGAAGTTTTTTAGGGTGGATTACGCCGGGCGGCGCTCCGCTACGCTCTTGTGCCCTGCGGGTAAATCCACCCTACGATATTGCGTTCGCAATGAAAGAAGCGGTGTTTCCGGATGGGCATTAATTAGGCCTCTGTGGTGATATTGGACTGCAGAAAAGCGTGAGCTTGCTGCCCAACGCGCAAGCCGCTCTCTACCGCACCATCGATGAATTCATGCCACCCGTTAGCAGTGGCGGCTCCTGCGAAGAAGATACGGCCCTCCGGTTGCTGCAGGTGCGCTATTTGGGATTGCTGGCCAACTCTATAGGCGGGCCAACCGCCCATGGAGAATGGATCGTTAGGCCAATCGTACGCGGCAGATGCGACCATCTCGGTATCCGGGAAGATTTTGTTGATAGCATGACGGATGGCGTCGTCGTCATTGATATCCAGGGTGGAGCGCCGGGCGACGGTGATGGACAATAGGGTACCTTGCTCATCGCTGTTGGCATGGGTCTGTACCCAGTTAAAGGGGTGCGCTTCGTCGCAAAACATAAACAGACTGCCGAGATTTTGCTTAAGGTGCACGTAAAGTTTGCAGCCCTGGCAGAGTTGACCCTGTTGATAGAACCGGTTTTTTGCCGGGGAGAGCGCGGGGCTGAAGTCGATATACTTGTAAGTGTTGATCGGCACGGTCATGACGACTGCACCTGCGGTGATGACCGCGTCATCGTCGGTGGTGACCCTGACCCCCTCTTTGACCTGTTCGATGGCGATCACCGGGGTCGCCAGCCGGACCTCGGCACCGCTGTCTTCAATCAGGGCATTGATGAGTGCAATGGTGCCGCCTTCAATGCGGTAGTGGGATTCGGCATCAAAAAAGGCATCGTAGTCCCAACCCGCACAGGCAAACAGCTTGATCATGCCGGGCAGTCCGAATTCGCTGGTTTTGCCGCCGCCGTAGAGGGTCATAAAGGCGTTCAGCATGGTGCGCTGGTCCTCACTGATTTCCAGCTGTTGGAGGCGGTCTCGCACCGAATATTTATCAAGTCCCAAAACGCTTGGATTGAACAGGGGAGCGTAGGGTCGGGGAAACAGCTCACGGGCGTCGTGGCAGAACTTCTCGAAGGCGCCCTGAAAGTCGGCCCAGAACTTCTCTGGGGCAATATCCTTGACCTTGCCACTGTTATCGACCAACAGACAGCGATCCAACTCGGCGATGGGTTCCTCCTTTACCCCCAGGTTATAACGACGCATCTCTGCCCACACATGGGGTTGCATCCAGTGCACCCAGGCGCCGCCAAATTCGATGCTGTGATCGGCAAAACTGGAGGTCAGGGTGCGCCCCCCCAATCGGGAACGCGCCTCCAATATAAGGGTGCGATAGCCCTGTTTGCCCAGCTCCCGGGCTGCGGTGGCGCCGGCAAAGCCTCCGCCGACTACAATGACATCGTAGTCAAACGGTGTCCTAACAGATTCCTGTGCAGTGTTGGGCGAGTGGGAAAGGGTACTCGATGTTACACCGGCAGCGGCCAGTGCCGCGGTCCCCGTCAGAAAGGTGCGGCGGTTAACGCCTCTGCGATGGCTATTACTCATGGAATTCTCCGCTCCCGATAGGATTGGTGTTGGCTGGTTTTGGGAAGGGCATTAGCTATTTACCCAGGTAAGCTACCGCCGTTAATTCAATCAGGATATTGTCACTGGTAAATCCGGCCACCCTTACTCCGGATGTGGAGGGGCCGGCGACCCCCTGGTAGAAGTCGCTGCGAATATCCAGGGTACCGAAGTAGCGCTCGTTGTCGATGCCGTAGTAAATGGTTTCCTTGACGACATTCTTGGCAGAAGCACCGTGTGCGGCCAGTATTTTTTCCAGACGCTGGTAAATCAATTGCATCTGTTTGCGGGGGTTGTCGGCATGGACCTCGTTGCCCTGCTCATCGACGGCAGTAATGCCACCGATAATCAGAAAATCTCCCGATCGGACCCCAATCGAGAACTTGTACCCCTCTTCAAACTCGGGATTGAGATGAAAAACCTGCGCTGGATCGGCGCAGAATGCGGTCATCGGCGACATGAGAATCACCAGCAGTGTTGCGAAGCTCAGTGCCGGGAAAGCGCGTGTTTCTGAGAGTGCCTTGGTAAAGGCAGGCGTGCTTATTGTCATACTTCTAATCCTGTTTGTGGGTATTGCATCAGTTGCTGTTGATCCTACCGCCAATGGGCCGTCATGCACTTGACTCACCAATACAGAATATTGACTAGTGGTTGCAGCGGATTGCACTGCCGAGTGACGGCTGCCATTGGCGGTCAACAAGTTGTTTCAGGGGGTCAAAGGGAGGCTTTTTCGCCTGGGGTATAGTCTTCCATACCCGCTATGGCTAGAGCGGTCATGGAGTCTCTGTGGCCGCTCCGCCGACTGCATAATGATCGAATTGGGGAGAGATATGTTACGGACCAAGGTTGCTACGCTTCTGTTAGCGAGTAGCGTACTGATAACCGGTTGTGAATCGGCGAATAAGGCGACCGCACCGGTATTGGTGTCTGTTACCCACACAAAAGAACCACCAAGTAACGGCGCCGCTCTGCTCGAAACCCGTTGCAGCGGTTGTCATGCCCCCTTGCCGGAAGGCGGCTATTCCCGTATCAGCCAGATCCGTAAAACTCCGGAGGGCTGGTTTATGACACTGGTGCGAATGGAGCGGGAGGGACGCACCTATCTGCAGGATGATGAGCGTCGGACTCTGGTCAAATACCTGGCGGATACTCAGGGACTGGCGCCGTCGGAAACCGAAGACTTCCGCTACATTCTCGAAAAACAGCCCAACCTGATTGAGAATCCCGCCGATAGCGAGCTGGCTACCATGTGCGGTCGCTGCCACAGCAATGGACGTTACTCCCTGCAGCGACGTGATTCGCAAGAATGGAAAAAGCTGGTCAATTTTCATGTCGCGCAGTTTCCAACCCTGGAATACCAGGCGTTGTCGGCGGATCGTCGCTGGTTTGAGGAAGCGACAACCCTCTATTCCGAGCGCTTGGGCAAGCGGTTTCCTCTCGCTACCGAAACCTGGCATCAATGGTTAAACAAGCCCGAGGTGGATGTGGCCGGTAATTGGCGTGTGACAGGCCGTGTGCCGGGCAACGGTAATTACTATGGGGTTGCCACCATCACCCACCGTGGAGGGGATAACTACCTGGCCAGCTACCGGCTGAGCTTTGCCAGCGGTGAACAATGGACCGGTAACTCCGATGCATTAGTCTATACCGGTTATGAATGGCGAGGCGCGGCAGAGATCGAGGGGCAGCAAGTACGTGAAGTTTATGCCTTGTCCGAAGACGGCAACCAGCTGTCCGGGCGCTGGTTTCTGCGGGATAACGATGAACGCGGTGGCCAGTGGACCGCGATCAGAATGGGCGATGAATCCCGATTGCTGGCGGTGGAGCCGGCTTACCTGAAAGTCGGCGAAACCACGCGCCTGACGCTGCATGGGGTTAATCTGTCGGGCAAACCGGAGCTGGGCACTGGGCTCAAGACAACGGTAGTCGCGCGCAGTAATACGGAGATCGTGGTGGAGGTGGCAGCGGCGCCGAATACGGCATTGGGTGCGCGATCCGTCTCTGTTGGGGATACCCGCCAGGAAAAACTGCTGACGGTTTACGATCGTGTTGACAGGGTCAAGGTGGTGCCGGAGCAGGCCATTGCCCGGGTTGGTGGCGGGGGCGGCAAGCTGGAACCGGTCGTGGCACAGTTTGAAGTCATCGGTTTTATGAACGGTGCCGATGGGGTGGCAGATAGCGCGGATGATATTGAGATCGGTTATCTCCCAGCCCGCTGGTCCATTGATAACGCCGATGAGTTGGCTGCCCAGATGAACGATGCCCAGTTTGCGGGTCACATAGATCAGGCGGGCACGTTCTTTCCCGCGGAAGCGGGCATTAACCCCAACCGGCATATCGCTACCAACAATGTGGGGGTGCTTTTGGTAAACGGAACGGTTGTCGACGGCGATCAAACACTGAGTGACCAAGCCAGGTTGGTGGTGACGGTCCAGCGCTTTATCGATCCGCCGATTCGTTGATGAACTCTCTGGCGAGCAGGTATTTATTATGACCCAATGGCAGTATAACTCGAGCAATGCCCACGATTTTCAAGTGAATGGGGACCATGTCCTTTTTCACGTGCCGTCGACCGCTCTCTTTTACTTGGACCCTATTGGCAGCCAGTTAATTAGTTTTTTAAAAACCACCGACTCAGTTAGCGAGCGAGAGCTGTGTCAGAAGCTTTCAGAGCATGCCAATTGGACAGAAGTGCAGCAGGCATTAGGGGAGTTTAAGTCACTGGGTATTATCGCTGATGAACCGGCGGTGAATGATGAAAAACCGCTCAACGTCGAGAGGTTTCCACTCAATACCGTGGTGTTGAATGTAAATACTGGCTGTAACCTCAGCTGCACTTACTGCTATAAAGAGGATCTGGAAACGGCGGCCAACGGGAGCAAAATGACGCTGGAGACTGCCAGGCAGAGTATTGATTTGTTACTGGTCGAGGGTTCCAGTCAGGAACGCTTCAATGTGGTGTTTTTTGGTGGAGAGCCATTAACCAACCTGCCCTTGATAAAAGCGGCTGTCGACTATGCCGAGCGGCGTTGTGCCGAAGAGGGCAAACAGGTGGACTTCTCCATGACCACCAACGCCACCATGTTGACCGAGGAGGTCGTCGATTACCTGGACAGTCACAGATTCGGTTTGGCGGTCAGTATGGATGGTCCCAAGGCAATTCACGACAAGAACCGCATTACCACCAGCGGTAACGGTACCTATGAAGTGGTGCGCCGAAAAGTCGCTATGCTGCTGTCGCGTTACCGCTCCCGGCCGGTTGGTGCGCGTGTGACCCTCACCCGTGGTACCACCGATGTCCTGGCGATACACCAGCACCTGAAGGATGAATTGGGCTTTTTTGAAGTGGGTTTTGCACCGGTGACGGCAGGCGATATCGCCAGCTTTAACCTGACCGATGAGGAGCTGGTCGAGGTATTTGCCAATATGAAAGCCCTCGGATTGCAGTATCGCGACGCCGCGGTGAAGGGCATCAATAACGGTTTTTCCAATATGCATCAGTTGATGACCGATCTCCATGAAGGCGCCAAAAAAGTGCTGCCCTGTGGCGCCGGGGTGGGGTTACTGTCGGTGGATGCCAAAGGCAAACTGAATTTGTGCCACCGATTTACCGGTTCCGATTTTCCCACTTTTGGCAGTGTGACTGAAGGGGTGGATAAACCCGCGTTGGGGAACTTTTTGGAAACAGCCGCTTCTCGGGCCAACAAGGGCTGCGAACGCTGCCGCATCCGTAATCTTTGCGCGGGTGGTTGTTACCACGAGTCCTATATCCAGTATGGAGATCCTCACCACCCCACTTACGGATTTTGTGACTTGATGCGGGACTGGGTGGATTTTGGGATCTCTGTCTATACTGAAATCCTGAAAAAAAATCCCGGATTTTTTGCTCAACACGTGACACCTCGCACCGTCTCCCGTTCCACCCTGCCGGCCACGGCTCTCGGGTAGCCAGTCATCGGAAGTTTTATAGAAGGAAGTGACCATGAAACACCTGAAACCGGTAAACAAAAAAGCGGTACTTGTGGATAAATCTGTGAATGACGGTGACCCGGAAGAGGTCTTTGCCATGCAGACGGTGGTGGGCTGCGCGTCGACGACTGATCCTGGCTGGGAGGTGGATGCCTTTGGTGGCGTTGCCGGCTTGTGCCAGCCGATGGAAGCCGACCTTTACGGTTGTGCCGACCCCTGCTGGTGGCCGGCACAGGTGCCCGACACCATGAGCAGTTATCCCGACTGGGGTAAGGGCAAGGACTCTGCCGTCAATGATTGGCGCGAGTTTGAAGCCGTCTATCCGAAAAAGCAGTAATTCGAACACAGACACTGGTGGAGTCAATCATGCTGAGAAATTGTCGTCAAACCCTGATGAGGTTGATTAAATACGGCGTACTGCTAACCGTTTGTTTGCAGGTGTTAGCGGCGCAGGCAATGGCCAAAGAGTATCTGTTGACCACCGCACATCCCAATAAACTGTTTATGATTGATGCCAGTAATGGTGCAGTGGCGCGCAGTTACGATATCCCCGGTCAGCACCTCGGTTCCTGGAGTATCACCGTTTCCCCCACGAGCCAGGTAGTCTATCTGAACAATAATCTTAATCAGGGTATTATCGGGATCGATCTGGAGAGTGGCGACACCGTATTTCAGGCGCATCTGTCCTCCGCTGATGAAAAGGTACGCTCCTTCTACGGCTTGGATATCAGCCCCGATGGCAAGGCGCTTTACGCGTATGTGAGCCCGGTCAAGCTGTTGCTGGACGAGCGCCGGGTGTTGCCGAACCGGGTACTGGTGTTTGATACACAGTCGGGTTTGGCGGCCGAACCTATTCGTGTTCTGCCGGCACCGCGACGGGTCTTTAACATCATGGCTGCCAATGACGGCAAATCGTTGTATCTGGCCGGTTGGGATGTATACCAGATGGATGTAATCACGGGCGAGATTATCCGTACCGTCCCCATCCATAACTGGAAAACCCCTAACCGCTCTCCGGGCAATGCCTATGCGCATTGGGTGAGCTGGGAACAGTCGGATATCAATACGCTGAGTGTGTTTTCCGTTCACACCGACAGGGATCCGTATTCTCTGGAGGCCTATCAAAACAGTGTGCTGCAGATCAACCGCGAAACCGGCGCTGTCAATGTGTGGGACTATGAATACGCTGAAAATCTGGTGTTTTCCATGGTCACCAGTCCCACCAAACCCGAGGTGTTTGCGATTTACAATACCCTGGCAAAAATCGATGCGGCCAATCACAAAACATTGAAACGCATCCCCATGGAAAACACCTATTACTCCATCAATATCTCTGCGGACGGCAGTCGGGTGTTTGTGGGTGGGGCCGGCTGCAAAATGGCGGCACACCGCACATCTGATCTTGAGCGTGTGTGGGAGATGGCGCTGCCAGGTTGCGCGGACCAATCGTTTTCCCACTTGCGTATGGTGCACCGTTGAGCCGTCGATAACGCGGATTTCTCCACCCTGTGAGTAGTGTGCTTGAGGCCAGGTTTTTTTCTGGCCTTTTTTTGTTGTGGGGTGTCAAGATTCTGTATTTGTTTGTCAATTGATGCCAAGGCTTATTGCATTATTCTGGGAAACAGTGACCAGTTTTACTTTGTGACAGAGGATCCTGTAGATTTCGTAGGGTGGATTACGCTACGCTAATCCACCCTACGGACTCGATCAATTTCAGCGTGACAAAGTAGAACTAACTGGTGACCATCCGGAAACTCGGCTTTTTAACCGAGATATATTTTGTAGGTCGGGTTTCGCTTAAGGCGCCTACTTTTGGTAACCCGACAACCGGTGCTCAATTCCGGCATCGTAGTCGGACTGATACCCAAAGCACTCGCTTCGCTCGCGGGGCAGGCCCAGTCCGACCTACAGAGTTTCCGGATGGGCGCTAACAGTGCGTACAACGATATTGGAGCAAATGAATGACCCACACCCCCGTTGCAGAAATTCCCTATGGTTGTTACTGGAGTACCCCCTTTTTCAAATGGCAGGGCAGTGTACAGCATCTCCACAGTTTGAAATTTGCGGCTTGGGTGTCGGGCCGAGAGCTGAAAAAGCGAGACATTTCTGTAGATACTTTTGATCACGGTATATTGGGCACCAGTGTGCCACAGCACCAGGCCTTTTATGGTATGCCGTGGCTGGCGGGTCTGATGGGCGCTGACCGGCTTACGGGGCCCTCAGTCGCCCAGGCGTGTGCCACCGGTACCCGCTGTCTTGCCAACGCACAACAAGAAATCAATATGGGCCTGGCGACCAGTGCGCTGATTGTGGTCGCTGACAGAACCTCTAACGGCCCGCACCTGTACTACCCGAATTCGCGAGGCCCCGGTGGTACCGGTGTTCATGAAGACTGGGTGCTGGATAATTTTGGCAAGGACCCGCTGGGCGGACACGCTATGGTTCAGACCGCAGAAAATGTCGCCGCGAAATACGGCATCAGTACTGAAGAACAACACGAGCTTGTGCTACAGCGTTATGCACAGTACCAGGCGGCACTGGCTGATGACTGCAGTTTTCAAAAACGTTATATGACGTTACCTTTTGATGTACCCGCAGCCAATCTGAAAAAGATTCAGAATCAGGTGCAGGGCGATGAGGGAATTCCCGAGACCAATGCCGATGGTCTGGCGAAACTAAAACCCGCCGTGGCCAATGGCACAGTCACATTTGGCGCCCAGACACATCCGGGCGATGGCAATGCCGGTCTGATTATGGCAGTCAGTGACGTCGCTCGGGAGCTGAGCCGCAATCCGGATATTCGCATACAGGTGCTTGGTTATGGGCAGGCGCGCTGTGAACTGGCATATATGCCGGAAGCAACCATACCGGCGGTACAAACCGCATTGGCGAATGCAGGGCTTTCGCTGGACCAAGTGGATGCCGTGAAGTCCCACAACCCCTTTGCAGTGAACGATATCGTTTTTGCCCGACAGACCGGTTACGACCTCCAGGCCATGAACAACTACGGTTGCTCGCTGATCTTCGGGCACCCTCAGGGGGTGACAAGCCTGCGCAGTATTATCGAGTTGATTGAAGAGCTGGTTTTAAAAGGTGGCGGTACAGGGTTGTTCTTTGGTTGTTCCGCTGGTGATTCCGCCATGGCCACAGTCATTAGGGTTGAAGACAGGTAGTGTCGGTAAAGTGAACCTCAGACTCTCGTTACAGGAGTATGGGTTTAACTGATTAAGAACCGATTGCCATTATATTGAGGAGCGTGAGATGGACGCAACAAGTGAAGAAGTACTGATTCATGCAGAAGAGTTGCTTGACCGTGCAGAATCGGCAGCAAGAGAGTTTCGTACCTACACCCCGGCGCAGGTAAAAGATATCTTGCAGGCGTTGGCAAAGGTATGTGAAGAGCGGGCCGAGTACTATGCGGAGTGGACGGTCAGGGAAACGGGATTTGGCAACGCGGCGGACAAAACTGTCAAGAATATCTCCTGCTCCGTGGGTACTATACAAGCTGAGGACCCCGATCAATATATTCTGCCCAAGGTGGATGTCGACAAAAAAGTTGTCAGCTTCCCTAAACCCGCAGGTGTGGTGGTTGCTCTGGTGCCTTGTACCGGGCCGATCATGACGGTATTTTACAAAGCCATCATCAGTGTCATGACCCGCAATGCGGTTATTCTGTGCCCCCATCCGGCGGCGCGAGAGTGCTCGGCATCTGCCGCCAAGTTGCTGGCCGAGGTGGCGGAAGCTGCCGGTGCACCCGAGGGGGCCATCCAGACGCTGGAAAATCCCAATATTCCCCTGGTGACTCACCTGATGCAGTCGCCGCGTACCAATTTGATTTTGGCTACTGGTGGGCCCGGCATGGTGCATGCGGCTTACAGCTCCGGCAATCCCGCCATTGGCGTGGGGCCGGGTAATGTCGCTTGTTACGTTCATCAAAGTGCCGATATCGAAACGGCCGCCGCCCAAATCGTGTTTAGCAACAGTTACGATCACGCCTTGCCCTGCACCTGCGAATCCACGGTCTTAGTCGACAATGCGGTGGCCGAGAAACTGAAAGCGGCCATGGCAAACTCGGGCGCCTATTTTGTAACTGGCGAGGAAGAACGTTTGCTGCGCAATTACCTGTTTCCTGAAGGACAGGCGACTGTTGACGCCTTGGGTAAAAGCGCGGAGTGGATTGCCGCACAGGCGGGATTTTCTGTTCCGGAGGGTACCAAAAGCCTGGTGGTGGAGATCGTCGAGGTAGGACCGCACGAGCCTGTGAGCAAGGAAAAGATGTTTCCGCTGCTTGGTTTTATGGTGGTGGACGGACCCGACAACGCTATTGTGACAACACTCTCTATGCTTGCCATGATGGGCAAAGGGCATTCGGCGGTAATTCACTGCAACGACGCCAGGGTAGTGACCACCTATGGCGCAGCACTGCCCGTATGCCGTATTGCGGTGAATACTCCGGGAATTATTGGTTCAAGCGGTGTCACTACCAACCTGGTGGCGTCGGCCATTATCGGCACCGGCTATTTTGGTGGCGGTTCTGTGGATGAAAATGTGGGGCCAGAGCGACTGGTGCAGTGGTCCCGTGTGGCCTATCACAGTGAGTTCGATGTCAATATGGACGAGGTGCATGCGGCGTTGGCAACTTATTGAGATATACTTGAATCACAACGCCAAATTGCAGGGCATTGAAGGGAATGCCAATGATGCTGAAACATTCGCTGCTGGTGGTGGTGGTCTTAATCGGGGTTTTTGCCGTGTTTCAGCTACCGCCGATAGCACAACCCCTGGCCTACCATGATTTTGCAGATCAGCGTCGCCTTTGGGGAATGCCGAATGCGCTTAACGTATTATCCAATTTGCCGCTGATCGCGGTTGGTGCCTACGGTTGGTGGCAGCTGGGGCATCAGGCCAAGCATTATTGTAGCCAGCTGCTGATCACCAATTATCGCTGGTTTTTTATCTTTGTGATGCTTGCCGGGTTTGGGTCTGCCTACTATCACTGGGCACCCACCAATGAAACACTGGTAGGGGATCGCCTCGCTATTGCCCTGTCGCTGATGGCACTGTTCACGGCGTTAACGGGCGAGCTGGTGAATGAACGGCTAGGTCTCCGGTTATTGTGGCCCCTGGCGACGTTGGGGGGCGCGAGTGTGCTGGTTTGGATTATGACTGAGCAGTGGGGACAAGGGGATCTGCGCCTGTATCTCTTGGTGCAGTTTCTGCCCTTGTTGCTGTTACTGTTGATGCTGGCCATGTTTCGTTGGTCCTACTCCCACCAAAGCTTTGTTTACCTGTTGTTATTGTTTTATGGGCTCGCCAAGGTGTGTGAGCACTTTGATGGCGAACTATACACAGGGCTGGGGCTTATCAGCGGCCACACATTGAAACATCTGTGGGTCGCAGTGGCGGCTTACGGGGTGTGGTGGTTACTATGTCACCGCCGAGCCCGATCGGTGAAGGATCAATAGTTGATCAGAAAAAACCTCCCTAAAGGCGGGAAGGCCTTGTAGACTACACGGAGAAGCCAGAATTCAGTAAAGGACATACTAAAGAGAGCGACATAGGGGGGAGCTATGGATACTGTAAACCAACTACTGCTGACACTGGACAGCTACCTGGGCTCGGCGGCGTATTTTCCCTGGCTGCTGCTGAGTGTGGGGCTGTTTTTCAGCGTCTACCTGGGTTTTCCTCAATTACGCTATTTTACCCACGCCTGGTCGGTGGTCTCCGGCCGGCACGCCCGCAAGGATGCTCCCGGGGATACCTCTCACTTTCAGGCCTTGACCACCGCCCTGTCGGGTACCGTGGGCACCGGCAATATCGGCGGGGTGGGGCTGGCGATATTTCTCGGGGGACCAGCGGCGCTGTTCTGGATGTGGATGACGGCCCTGTTGGGCATGGCCACCAAGTTTGTGGAGGTGAGCCTGTCTCATAAATACCGGGTCAAGGCCGCCAATGGCACCATGGCCGGTGGCCCCATGTACTTTATGGAGCGGCGCCTGAACATGAAGTGGCTGGCGGTGTTTTTTGCGGTGGCCACGGTGATCAGCTCCTTTGGTACCGGCAATATGCCCCAGATCAATAATATCGCCCAGAGCGTGCACGCCAGTTTTGGTTTGCCCCACATGCTCACTGGCGGCGTGCTGGCGCTGCTGCTGTTTGCGGTGATAGTGGGCGGCATTCACCGTATCGCCCTGATAACCCAAGCTATCGTACCCACTATGGCGTTGCTTTATATCGTGGGCGCCCTGGGGGTGATTGTGGTGAACCTGGATAATATTGGGCCGTCGTTTGTCGCGGTGTTCAGTGATATGTTTACCGGTTCTGCGGCTACCGGTGGTTTTCTGGGCGCCAGTTTTGCCTATGCATTTAACCGAGGTGTGAATCGCGGTCTCTATTCCAACGAAGCCGGGCAGGGCTCGGCCCCTATCGCCCACGCTTCGGCCCGCACCGAGGAGCCGGTATCGGAAGGGATGGTGTCGCTGTTGGAGCCCTTTATCGACACGATTGTGATCTGCACCCTGACCGGCCTGGTGATTCTCTCCTCCGGTGCCTGGACCGAAAAACACCAGAACGTGTTCCAGCGGGCCGATATGGTGATTTTGGAAGGGCAATATTCCGATCAGGTACCAGAGCATCGGGAGCAGCTGTTTGATTACCTGGTGAACGGCAATCAACAGGTGGTGAGGCGGTTTAGTGGTGAAATCACCGTACAGGAAGGCCAGGCGACTCACGGCGGTTTTACGCTGTTACACGCCCGCTCGGTGGCGGAGGATGTGCGGTTTAGTGTGGAAGGCCAGCCTTTTAATGGCACCGCCAAGGTCAGCGGCGGTCAACTGGTGAACGGCGGCATGGAAATAATCGTCACTGGCCGCTCGCTGTTGCACTCGGCCGCGCTCACCACCAAGGCGTTTACTTACAGTGCCTTCGGTGAATACGGCCAGTATATCGTTACCATCGGGCTGGTGTTGTTCGCCTTCTCCACGGCGATTGCCTGGTCTTACTACGGCGACCGGGCCATGATCTACCTGTTTGGTTTTTCGGCCGTTATGCCTTACCGCGTTGTCTATTGCATCGGTTTTTTTGTGGCGTCCTTCCTTGACACACGTTTGGTGTGGAATCTGGCGGCGGTGGCCATTGTACTGATGACCCTGCCAAACTTGTTGGGCATTGTGTTGCTGCGTCGGGAGATCAAGGCGGATTTGGCGGAATATGTAAAAAAGTCTGGCCTGTCGACCAATAGGCGGCCTTCCGATCGCAAGGCAAATTGCTAGCAGCTGTAGGTCGGGTTTTAACCCGACCAACGGCGCCCATTCGGGTATGTTTGTCGGACTAAAGTCCGACCTGCAAGGGATTTCGGCTCCGAACAGACTATTTAGCTATTACTGGGGAAACTGAACTGCGCCCCTTCCCGCACACCGGCGGAAGGCCAACGTTGAGTAATGGTCTTGCGCTTGGTGTAAAAGCGCACCGCATCCGGGCCGTAGGCGTGCAGGTCGCCAAACAGGGAGCGCTTCCAGCCGCCGAAGCTGTGGTAGGCCACCGGTACCGGCAGAGGTACATTGATACCCACCATGCCCACCAGAATATTGTCACTGAAGTAGCGAGCCGCTTCCCCGTCACGGGTAAAGATGCAGGTGCCGTTGCCGTACTCGTGGTCGTTGATCATGTCCATGGCTTCCTGCATGCTCTCGGCGCGCACCACCAGCAATACCGGGCCAAAGATCTCCTCTTGGTAGCAGGTCATGTCGGTAGTGACCTTGTCGATCAGGGTGCCGCCCACAAAAAAACCGTTTTCAAAACCCGGTACTTGGGGATTGCGACCGTCGACCACTATTACCGCACCCTGTGCTTCGGCGCTGTCGATATAACCGTTCACCTTCTGCTGGTGCTGGCGGGTGATCACCGGGCCAAAGTCATTGCTGCTGTCGGTGTAGGCGCCGACTTTGAGGCTTTGCATCTGGGCGCTCATCTTGTCGATTAAAGCGTCGGCCGCTTCATCGCCCACACAGACGGCCACGGACAAGGCCATGCAGCGCTCGCCGGAGGAGCCGAAGGCGGCGCCGGTGAGGGCGGCGACGGCGTTGTCCATATCCGCATCGGGCATGACAATGGCGTGATTTTTGGCTCCACCCAGGGCCTGGCAACGCTTGCCGTGGGCATTGGCGGTGCTGTAGATATATTCCGCAATCGGCGTGGAGCCGACAAAGCTCACAGCCATCACTCGCTCGTCGGTCAGCAGCGTGTCCACCGCTTCCTTATCACCGTTCACCACGTTCAAGACGCCATCCGGCAGACCCGCTTCCTGCAGCAGTTCGGCGATATACAGGGTGGAGGAGGGATCCCGTTCGGACGGTTTCAGCACAAAGGTGTTGCCGCACACAATCGCCATGGGGTACATCCACAGGGGCACCATGGCGGGGAAGTTGAACGGAGTAATACCGGCCACCACACCCAGGGGCTGGAACTCGCTCCAGGAGTCGATGGCTGGACCGACATTTTTGCTGTGCTCACCTTTCAGCAGCTCCGGGGCAAAGCACGCGTATTCCACGTTTTCGATACCGCGCATTAATTCGCCCTTGGCATCGTGAGCGATCTTGCCGTGCTCTTCGCCGATCAGCTCGCAGATTTTATCGGCGTTTTGCTCCAGCAGTTGCTTAAAGCGGAACATCACCTGAGCGCGTTTGGCCGGTGGGGTGTTGCGCCAGGTGGGGTAGGCGGCCTGGGCGGCGGCAATGGCCTCTTCCACGGTGGCCTTGGAGGCCAGAGCCACCCGCTTGGTGGCTTCGCCGGTGGCGGGGTTAAAGATATCCTGAGTGCGTTCTGGATCGTTTTGCAGTTTACCGTTAATGAGATGGCCAACAATGGTCATAATTGAAGTCTCAAAGTGTTGAAATGTAGGGCGGATTAGCATTAGCGTAATCCGCCGTTTGGGGTCGTAGTCTTGAATCCATGGCGGATTTACCCACAAGGGGCACTAGACGCTAGCGCTCTTGTGCCCGTTTTTCAGGGTAAATCCGCTCTACAAAATTTAATCCAGCTCGTCGAAGCTCTTAATCCAGTTGGTTGAAGCTCTCACCCAGCGCATTGACCAGGGAGTCGATCTCCTCTGGCTCCACAATAAAGGGCAGACCCAGCTGGACTGTGTCGGCGCCGTAGCGCACGTAAAAGCCTTTTTGCCACATCTTCATGGCCACTTGGAACGGCCGCAGGGCGGGTTCGCCGGGGGCGTGCTCCAGGGTAAAGCCGGCGGCAAAACCGAAGTTGCGAATATCGTTCACATATTTACTGCCTTTGAGGCTGTGTACTGCCTCTTCAAACAGTGGGCTCAATGCTTTCACCCGCTCAACCAGCTTGTCCCGCTGCAACACCTCCAGCGCGGCCAAACCGGCGGCACAGGCGACTGGGTGGGCCGAATAGGTATAGCCGTGGGGCATTTCCACCATATAGTCGGGGCCGCCGTTATCCATAAAGGTGTCGTAGATCTCCTGTTTCACCACCACGGCCCCCATGGGTACGCTGCCGTTAGTGAGCTGTTTGGCGGTGTTGATAATGTCCGGCACCACACCAAAGGCTTCGGCGCCGGTATTGGCGCCCATGCGGCCAAAGGCGCAGATTACCTCATCAAAAATCAGCAGGATATTGTGCTGGTCGCAAATTTCGCGCAGGCGCTGCAGGTAGCCCTGGGGGGGCGGCAAGACACCGGCGGAACCGGCCAGGGGTTCCACAATCACCGCAGCGATATTGGAAGCGTCGTGCAGGGCGATCTTCTCCAGCAATTCGTCGGCCAGTTCGGCGCCGCTCTGGGGCAGGCCGCGAGTGAATTCGTTGCCCTTGATCAGGGTGTGTGCCAGGTGGTCGGCGTGCACGGCGTCACCGTACAAGGCGCGGTTGCCACCGATACCGCCCACGCTGATACCGCCAAAGTTCACGCCGTGGTAACCCTTGGCCCGGCCAATCAGCTTGGTTTTGCTGGCCTGGCCTTTTTTGCGCCAGTAGGCGCGGGCAATTTTCAGGGAAGTGTCGGCGGACTCGGAACCGGACCCGGTGTAGAACACCCGGTTCAAACCGGCGGGCATAAATTCGGTGATTTTCTCCGCCAGCTGGAACGCCTTGGGGTGGCCAAACTGGAAGGCGGGGCTGTAGTCCAGCTGCTTGACCTGCTGGGCCACGGCGTCGTTGATCTCGGGCACGCTGTGACCCAGGCCGCAGGTCCAGAGGCCGGACAGAGCGTCAAAGATTTTACGGCCCTCGGCGTCGGTGTAATAGGCACCCTCGGCAGCGGTGATAATGCGTGGATCCTGTTTGAACTGGCGGTTGCCGGAAAAGGCCATCCAGTGGCTATCCAGTTGTTGTTGGGTCAAACCGGCAAACTTGTCAGTCATAGGGCTCTCCTGAATATCGGGGGCACTGGGTAAAGCGTACCCGGAAGTGGTCAGTCATGAAATTAGCCAATGGTTGAAACCACGGCAGTTAGTGGCGACCACTTTATCGCGGCTTTTAAGTTGTATAAACTGTGTTGTATCAATCTTTAGTGTGACTTATATGAAACATAATGGGAAATCATGAAACATAAAGCCTTGTTGGGCCAGCTCAGTGATATTGATATCCGCCTGCTGCGGGTATTCCGGGTGGTGGCGGAAAGCGGTGGTATCAGCGCTGCGGAGCTGGAGCTGAATATCGGCCGCTCCACCATCTCTCGCCATATCAAGGATCTGGAGATCCGCCTGGGCATGACCCTCTGCCGCCGTGGGCGAAGTGGCTTTTCGCTGACTGACGAAGGGCGCAAGATCTACCAGGCGACCCTGCGTTTGCTGGGCTCCCTGGACGAGTTCCGGACAGAGGTGGACGATGTACACCGGCGGATGAGCGGCACCTTGGCCCTGGCGCTGTTTGATAAAACCGCCTCCAACCCGGAATGTCACATTCACAAGGCGTTGGCGCTGTTTGACGCGAGAGCGCCAGAGGTGGCCCTGGATATCTATGTGGAGCCTCTCAATGAGATTGAGCGGGGAGTGATGGAGGGGCGCTTCCAGTTGGGGGTGATCCCGTCCCACCGCTCCTCGCCCAGTCTGGATTATCACCCGCTGTTTGAGGAGCAGATGTACCTCTATTGCGGCTACGGCCACCCACTGTTCAGCCGCGCCGACATCACTATTCAGAAACAGGATATTCTCGATTGCAAATACGCGGGCCTGGGTTATCACAGTCCCAATATGGAGATCGGTCGACGCCTGGCGATGGAGCGCGATGCCACGGTTTACGATCAAGAGGCCATCGTGCATTTCCTGTTATCGGGACGGTATTTGGGGTATTTGCCCGACCACTATGCCAAGCCGTTTATTGAACAGGGACTGATTCGATCGCTGGGGGTAGACACCTTTCAATACCGCTGTCATTTCCAGGCTATTGTGCGCCATGCTCCGAAACCGTCGCGGGTGCTGCAGACGTTTCTGGATTGTTTGACCGAGGCACACCGTGCCTGAGGGGCGATTTACTCCGCGCGTGCGATCCGTTCGGAACTTTGTGGTTGCCGGGCCAGCAGGTCCTTTAGGGCAATCTCCCCGCGGGCCGAACCCGGCGGCTGCACCGTGCCTTCATAGATGATCTTCCACTGGCCAGCCTGTTTCTGCCAGTACTGACGGGTGTGGCGGCGGATGCGGTTGGTTTTATCTGAGAAGGTGGCCAGCACCAGGTCTTCCTGGGGGTGCTTTAACAGGCTCAGCTGATCGATCTGGATCGCCTGTCCGGGCTGGCGGGGGGGTAAGGTCTGTTGCGCACTGGCTAAAAAATCCGCGGTGTAGGCAGCCGTGATCGGCTTGTTTTGTCGGGACGAAGACAGCCAGCGATCAAACGCCCGGCGGAAGTCTTTAACCAGCGTATTGTCTTGAGGTTGTTTTACCCAATGCACCGGGTCACCCACAATAATGGGGGTGCGTCCCAGCTCTATATAATCCGCCACCGCTCGAAAGGTGTCGTTGGTCAGGGTCAGGCAGCCTTCGCTGGAATAGGGCCCGCGACTGTAGGTCTCGAAGGCGGTGCCGTGTAGCCAGATTCCCGAACCACTGCGCCCCTGGCGCTGATCCCAGTAGTTGGGATAGTTCATGGTAAAGGCACCCAGGCCGTAGAGGTCCGGCAGCTCCTGCTCCGAGATAAAGCGGTTGAGGTAGTAAATGCCCAGCGGGGTTTTCAGATCGCCGGTGGACTCCTTGCCGGTACCCTTTTTACCCATGCCCAGAAAATAGCTGGTGAGATAGTGCAACTGCCCGTTCCGATTGCCGTACACGTACAGGCGGGTGCGCTTCAGGTCTGCCACCATGATGTGTTTGTAGTCCCCGTCCAGGTGCAGCACCTCCGCCGGCAGGTGCTGGGCGGGGTCAAAGTTATCGGGGCGGTAGAGGCGGGCGCGAAACTCCTGGCGCAGCTCCTCGGGCGCCGAAGCCAGGTAGTCGTTGGCCGAGTGGTTGCCGTTCGGTTGCTGCCCCGCTTGTAGCCGCAGCAGATCGGCGTACAGCAGGTGCGCCAGCTTAAACTGGGGCTGCTGCTCCGTCAGTTGACGAGCTCGATCGATGCCGGCACTCAGGTCCTGCTGCAGGACGTGGTCCACCGTTTGTTCCAGCTGTTTCTGGTAGACACTCTGGGACCACCCCGGTACGGATACCGGAATGGAGGCCAGGCAGCCGAGGGCGACCGAGAGCAGGCGCTTAGAAGTAGGCAATGGTCACTTCCCTGCTGATCAGCCATTGGCCGTCAACGCGCTTCCAGATCAGCTGCTTGGTGACCTGGTCCTGAAAGCTGCTCGACTGGTAGTGCTGGCGAAAGCGCATAATGGCGGTATCGCCGGTATTGGTGACCTCCGCCTCGATATTGGCCACCGACAGGGTAATCTGCTTTTCCGGTTTCACCCGCTGACTGCGGTGCTGCTTCCAGGCCTCGTATTTCATGCCGGGGATGGGCGAGGTTGCGGGCAGGTAAAAGGACAGATAGGCCTCCAGGTCACCACGCTCCCAGGCATCCATAAATTGCTGCAGGCGTTCGGTCAGCGTGTCGGTGGTGGCCGGCTCGGCCGGTTTCCAGGTGGTGGCGGCGCTGGCCACCTGTTTATCAGCCGAGGCGGGGGATTGGGGTGTCGTAGGCGTTAATTCCACCGGTCTGGCCTTGTTGGTGTTTTTGGGCTGTGTGGCATAGGAGAGCAACACCGGCTGCTCCACCGGATCAACCGCATTGACGGCCTGGGCATAGGCTGTTGCGGCCATATAGCCGTAGATGGCCTGCAGATTCTGGTAATTGTTGGCGAGCGTGGGGTGCTGGCGGAACAGCTCGGCCAGTTTGTAGGCAGCCTTGTGGGGGTCGTTGCTATAGAACAGGGCCAGGGCCAGTTCATTGACAATCAATGGCTCATTGGGGTAATTCAGATCCAGCTTCTCCAGCAGCGGCAACGCCTCTCTCCACTGGGCCTGTTGCACCAGTTGGCTGGCCTTTTTGAAGTTGGCATCTTTGAAGAAGTCGGGTTCCGCCAGGGCTGGTTGAGCGCTGAGCAGTAAAAGACACAAGGCACCTAGTAGCGTGCGAACAGGATGATTACAGTGAGTCATGGGATTCGGGGGCTTTGTAATGCGTTATTCTTGTTTGTCTAAATTTCGGTAAATCGGTCTGTAGCCAGGCCACCAGATCCACCCAGATACCGGCAATGTGCTTCTGCGGCGGCATGATGCCCGCGTAAGGCAGCTCTATCGTAATCAGCGGAATGCCCGCCAACGCCCAGGCGTAATCACCCAGGGAACCCGGATAGGTGCCCATCTGTTGCAGTTGCAGGGGCCCCAGCTGGTCTGGCGCGTGTTGGCTGCCGTCAAAATCCACAATACCATGGGGCGCGTGCACCGAAAAGATCACATGGGGTTTAAATTCCTCAATCAGGCGGTGTACGGAGGTGGTTTCCGGCTCACTCAGGGGACTGGGGCCGGGGTTGTAACGCGGGGCCACCCGGGCGCGCCGCTGGCGGTAGGCTACCGACATGGAATCGGGGTCCGCGGGCTGAAAGTTGCGGTTGAGGTCCACCGCGTTGGCATTGGTGCGGCGGGACCGTTTGCGCAGCAGCCCATCTGGGTTAACCAGGGGCAGGGCCAGCCAGTGATAGCGGCCACTGTGATGTTTGTGCAGGGTAGTGAGCCATTTGATCCCCACACTGACCGCCGCATACTCATCCCCGTGAATGCCGGACAGGAACAGGATACGGGGAGGGTCGTAGATGTCCGGGTTTGGGGCAAACTCCTTGATCAGCAGTGGCTGTCCGGTCACGGAAGTGATTTCGTACTGGGACAGGCCTAGGTCCAGGCACTCCCGGGTGCTGACGCTGGAGAGTTTGCTGCCGATTTTTTGACAGATCTCCTGAACTTGCTGCTGTTCAGCCTCTTGGTGGAGTGGAGCGTGCTTGGGTGCGGCATTGGCCAGTTGACAGGTGCCACCTGCCAATCCCAAGAGCAACATTGCAGCGGCACCGGCTTTGCCAACAGAGCCCTTTTTGCCTGAACCCACTTTCCTTTATGCCTCTATTTAACTCGCTATCGCTCTTACCCATAGGTTCCGGCCAGCTTTGACCAGCCAGTCACATTGCTGTTTGTCATTCCCTGGCCACGCTGTCCGTGATGGCTGGTTGGGGCCAAGCAGCCGCAGGATTATACATGAGAGGGAAGGAGGGGAATAGCGAGGAAGTTAACTGCCATCCCTTGTTTTGAGGTAGGCCTCTAGCGGATCTGCATTGCTGGCGGCGTCATAGTGGGATATGGATTCGATAAACATCCAGAAAAGTTCCGTCTGGGACGCGATGCCGAGCTTTTCATAGAGCCGCCTCCGGTGAACGCGCTCGGTATTGGGGGAAATATCCAATTCACGGGCGCCGGACTTCGAGGAGTGACCACGCAGTATCAGATGGGCGATGTGTTTTTCCCTGGGGGTCAGAACACTGCTGCCAAATCGATTGAATGCTTTGGAAAAGTGTTCATCAAAGCGCGGTGGCACACTTTCATGCTCCGGGCCAACAGTATGGTAATGTTGCTTCATCAGTGCACAGACCACCGGTGCGATCAACTGCAGGTCGTCGAGTTCTCTCTGCGTAAAGGCGGCTGCAGGCGCCTTTCTTTCTACTAGAAAGCCCACATGGCGTTGGGGCTCAAGTTTGGTAAGGAACATGCCCTCGTCAACGACTTTTTTTTCAGAATAATAAACGCGGTAATACTCACTCTCTTTAATCGCATCGGGTGCAATCGCACTAAACGGGTAAAAACCGCTTTCAATATTGGTAGATATTAATTGGTTGTAATAGGGGCCGATCAGGTAAGCGCCTTGTAGCAAGGTAAAGTGCAGTCGATCCCTTTCGGCACTGGGGGTGAGGTCAATGACGCGGACCGGTTGGTAGTCTTTGTAGTAGCTGAAAACGGAGGCTAGGTCGAAACTGAGATAGAGCGATACCAAATCCTTAAGATCGGACCAAAAAGCGGTTTTATCGATATCGTCGAGCAGCTTGGCAATCTGGTCGAGAGTGCGCTTGTTCAATGCGACAGGTGTGATCATTCTTGTTCCTGGTTCCTGGTTCCGTGCGAAGCGGTTAGTGCAAAAGGATTATTGTCTACTTCGTTGGTAGCGATAGGCTAAAACCTGTCCTGCATCGAATGCCCAAATTATAGCATATGAAACCTGTAGACAGTATAAGTGTGTCGGTTGTTCAGCATAAGCTGGAGTCCATCGTGGAAGAGATGGACGCGGTGATCAAGCGAGCAGTATACCCCTATTGTGCCGATACCAGCCGACACTTCGCAAGCGCAATTTTTGATGGCTTGGGGCGTCTGGTAACTCAGTCCAGACAAGTGCCGCAGTGTCTTGGTGCTCTGTCAATGGCGGTGCAATCGTCGAGAGAATTTTTTGAAAACAACTTAAGATCTGGCGATATCTACCTGTTAAGTGATCCCTATTGCGGTTGCACAAACCAGCAAGAGCTTATACTGATTTCGCCGGTGTTTGCCGGAGTCGACGACGTTCCAGCTTTTTGGACACTTAGTCGCAGCCAAAGATTCTACCATGCGGAAATAGAGAGCGTCGGAGAGATAACACCCCGTAGTCTGCAGATTTCACCGCTAAAGCTTTATGATGGCGGTGTAGCTCGAGACGATGTGCTGCAAATGGTCTTAGCTAACATATATCGGCCCGGTGAGTTCAAGGGCGAGCTGCAGGCCATGATTGGCTCCAACAGGGTGGCCGAACAGCGCTTGTCCCACCTATTGGAAACCTGGGATGCGACCAGGTTGCAACGCGCTATCGATATGGTGCTGGATAGGTCCGACGGTCTAAGCCGAAACCGTATCAGCCGGTGGGATGATGGTGTCTATGTCAGTGAAAGTCACCTACAGGGTAGGCATTATGGCAACAACAAAACTTGTATCCGCGCCATCGTCACCAAAAAAAGCGACAGTATTCATGTAGATTTGACAGAATCCGATCGCCAGCTCCAAACTGCGGGCAATGCCACCTATGCAAATACGGTGGCGGCAATTCACCGAGCCCTGGTCAGTGTCATGGGGCCGGGTATCATCCGAAACGAAGGTTTTTTCAGGCCGGTTGGTCTGACCACTAAGCCCGGCACAGTGATACATCCTCTGGCGCCGGCACCTGTCACCAGCTGCCCGGATCTGCCTGGCCGGAAAATTCATGACGCAGTTTATCGCGCGTTATCGGCGGCTCGCTCGGGTTCAGGAGGTCTGTGTGTATCGAATAGCCATTGATGTGGGTGAAACCTGCTCCAATTTTGTCGCCGCTCTGCAACAGGGGGTCGCGGCCTTTGTGAGAGTACCATCCATTGCGGTGGAGCCAATTAGCAGTATCGCCTCCGGTCTAAGCTCGTTGGCCAAAGAGTTGCAATTAACCGGTGAGGATCTCTTGAACCAGACTGCTTCGATTGTTGTCAGTCCCCTTGTGGAATCCAAAAGCCTGCAAAGATTTTTACTGGATGCCGGTTATCAGGGAGAAGTCCTGCGCATGCACTGCGACGGTAGTGTCGTCAACGCAATGGATTGTAAAAAATTTGAGGTCAACAAGATTAGCGCAGGAGCTGCCGGTGGTGTTGTTGGCGCTCAGATTGCAGCGCGCTCTGCGGGAGCAGAGACATTGATTAGTTTTGAGATGGGAGAAACCCGAACATATCTTGCGGTGCTTGCGCAGGGTGCTTTACCGCTAACCTATAACACAACGGCACCTGGCGAGCAGACAGCATCACCCGTCATTGAGGTTCTCACTCTGGAGGTTGGTGCCAACGCCGCTGCCTACCTGGACAGTGGCGGCATTTTGCGTGTAGGTCCGAGTCATCCCAGCACCGATTTGTCTGCAGTGGCAGGCGCTCAAGGTGGGCCAACCCTGACCGATGCGGGTATCGTTTTGGGTTTTCAGAATTCAAGCAGCCTTGTCATCGAGGCAGCTGACGAGGAACGCCAAACTGCACGTGAACGGGTGGGGGTGCTGGCAGCTGCGTTGGGCGTGGGTCTTGAAGAGGCGGCGCAAGGCATGCTGCAGGTAGTCCAAACCCGTATAGCCGAGGCGATTCACCTCATGGCGGTTAGGCAGGGCACTGATCTTAAACAGAGCGTATTGTTTGCCTTTGGCACGGCTGCGGGTCTACACGCAACGGCTGTAGCTCGTGCGCTGGCGATCAAGCGAGTACTGTTTCCCCTACCGGCGGCTGTGTATTCGGCGCTGGGAATGTCGCAGAGCGGTTTGCGCCATGAGGTTGTCAATTCGGTAGCAGCCAGCCTGACCGATGAGATGGAAGACGAGCTGCGCGCGCGCTATCTCACTATGGACGGCGAAGCCCACCAGAGAATGACACAGCGATTTGATGGTTCGATTGAGGTGGAGTTTGCTGCCGATATGCACTTTAGCGGCCAAAATGCGGTAATTCGTGTTCCGTTTGACGCAGCAGATCTCCAAGCCCCAGGATTTATCGAGCATCTGGAGCGAAAGTTTCGCCAATGTTATGCCAAGCGATATACCTGCAATATCGAAAACGAGGAAGTGATAGTCGCTAAGGCGCGGGTGGCGGCCATAGGCAAACTGCCTGAACCAACAGAGGTATTGCCACTGGGGATGATGGAGCAGGAATTGGCGAAAAAGCGGCGGGTGTTCTTGAATGGCGAGTGGCGTGAACTAGATCTGCATGGCGCTGACCAATTAGCATCCGACCAACAACTGCAAGGGCCCGCATTGATTGCGCTGCCCGGTGCCAGGCTGTTGCTGGGTAACAACGACCGGAGCAGGAGAACTGCCTGGGGTGTATGTGATATAGACGTTCGATAACGAGTCTGACCGTGATCAGACTTGCTTGCAGGCAGCTTGGTGTTTGTCTGCCATACTATTCGATAGAAGCTCTGAGGAGGGTGAAATGGAACGAGGAAGTGTAATCTGGATTGTGATTGCGGCCGGCTGCTTGTCGGCAGCTAGCGCTCTGCCTTTTAATATGGGGCCTCTTATTTTTGGTTCGGCAGCGGATAGTTTTGGTTTTACGCCAGAGCACATCGGCTATTTCAGTTCACTATTCCTGTTTGGTTTTTCTGCTTCTATTATTGCCGTTTACTTTCTGCAGCAACAAGTCAGTTGGCACCTGTTGATGGTTGGCGGCACGTTACTAGGCGGGCTGTTAATGCTGGCAATGGCATTTACGGACAGTGTTGTGTTGTGGGGCGCTCTCTGGTTGTTGGTGGGTACGAGTTTTGGGCCGGTATTTTCTATTGTAGTCCCCATTCTGGCACGACTACCCAATGCCACCAGGGCTTTTGGCGGCAAGTTGGCGCTGGAGACCGGCATACCGGCATTAATGCTGCTGCTGTTCCCCATTTTGGTGGTGCAACATTGGGGCTATACCGGCTTGGCGGTGGGAGCCCTGGCAGCGTTGATTCTTATGGCGGCCACTGCCCGTTGGATCCCCAAAGATTTAGCGGCTCCCGTACCTCATCCGGAGGCTGCAGCTAACAGCGGTAAAGTGACCGACCGGGGGCGACAACTGCTGACTTGGTTGGGTATTCTTACCGTTTGTGTCTATTTTGGCGGCCAGATTTCTGTCTGGATCTTTGTCGAACGTTCCGCCAAGAGCCTGGAATACGGGCCGGAGGCCATTGGTGTTCTGCTATCGTTGGGCAAAGCGGGTGCTATGTGTGGAGCTATTGCTGCCACGGTGATCGCAGGTAACCTTGGCCGCTGGAAACCACACGCCTTGTCCTTTGCGATTATGACCATCGCCCAGCTGTTGTTGATTACACATCCTTCCTATTTTCTGTTCCTCACCGGTGCCTTCCTGTTTGAGTTTTCCTGGGCGTTTTTGGTGCCCTATTTGATGGCCCACGTAGGCGAGCTGGACGAAACCAAAAAATTGGTCGTGTTTGTGCCTGCAGCCATGGCGATGGGGGGAGCTTACGGTCCGGCACTGGCAGGCAATATTGTCACGGCTGACAATTACACCAATGTGTTTGTGTTCGGGCTGGTCGTAGCTGGTATCTGTTTTGTGGTTTACACCTTCCTGACCGCACACCTGAATAAACAGGCTCCAATGTCGGCGCCTCTCTCTGTTGCTGCCTAGCGGTTATCAACTAATGGCTTAAAAAGACTTTTCTTTAACAACATTGAGGTATTTGCACAGCATGGATGCTTGCAATGCCATGGCAGACAGCTCACAGTATAGAAGTTATAAGTTGATGTTTTTTTATTCGCTTACCGTCTAAGCATACCGTTATCTTTGTCATAGTTGCTTCTCTCGACGACTTCGGACGGTCTAGACTTGTATAAACCATGACTGCTGGCGCAACCGGTTAGCGCTAGGGGGTTATTCGTGGCATTAGTGCAAATGGGGTATACCGACAGCGTTGGTAGCGGGTTACGGTTACTGACAGGGTGGCAACCCCGTCATCGAGAGCAAGTCAATGAAACTGTCGAAATCCAGCAAAGAATTCGCAAGCAATCAGCTCTTTTATGCCCCCTCAATAATCGCATCGATCGCGCTTGCTCTTAGTTTACCGCTATCTGCGACGGAGTGGCTGCTGGAGGAGGTAATTGTGACCGCCCAAAAGCGGCAGCAGGATGCTCAAGAAGTAGGGATTGCTGTCAGTGCCTTTACCGGTGAGCAGCTCAGTGGTCTCGGGGTCAACAACGCTAAAGATTTAGCCAATCTGACTGCCGGTGTGATGATCAATATGGAATACGGCAATGCCCCCAATTTTACCGTGCGCGGTGTCAGTGTCGGCGATTTTATTTCCGCCACAGCACCGGCGGCGGCCGTTTATGTGGACGGAGTCTATAAGGCCTCAAATGTCAGTAGTAGCCCGCAGATGTTCGATCTTGAGCGCACCGAAATTCTCAAAGGGCCGCAAGGTACTCTGTGGGGGCGCAATACGACGGCGGGAGCTGTGGCAGTGACTAGCCGCAAACCCACGGAGGAATTTGACGGTTACCTCGATGTGGGCCTGGGAACGGATGGAAGGCAGATGCTGGAAGCGGCGTTTGGTGGTGGTTTGAGTGATAACATTATGGGGCGAATCTCTTTTTCGTTGATGGACAGTGACGGCATCTATGACAACCCTACCCACGGCGATATTGGGGCTATTGATCGCAAAGCGGTGCGCGGACAACTGCTGTTTGAGCCAGATGCCGATCTGGCGGTACATCTGATTGGCCATTACGCCCTCGATAAGTCTGACAATATGCCTGTGGCCCTGGTTGGATTAACGGGTCCCGATTGCAATATTCGTGTCGACGATGGCCCTACCGATTCGGGGTTACCGCTGGCGGGTGAAGCCGACCCGGTAAACTGCTTGGAAGGTAATACCTATACCGGTGATCCAGATCCGTTCGACGACGAATTGCTGGAGGATGTTAAAAAGGCCAAGGACAACGAGTTTTACGGTTTTGTCGCCAGAATTGACTATGACATTAACGAGCAGTCCCGTATTGTATCGATTAGCGCTTATGACGGATTTGAGCGTTTTACCGCACACACCTTTGATGGCAGTGACTCAAACGTCACCGGTATCGCCGGACATCAAAGCTACACCCAAGAATACGATATGTTTAGTCAGGAGCTGCGTTATGAATACGAAAATAGCCAGCTCTTTGTGACTGCCGGTGTTTATTATGCCGACGACGAGTTTGATGTGCCCTTTAACGACGGTGGCGTCTCAGGGGTAACCTTGGGTAACAGTGGTTCCGGGAATTTTCTCGGTTTCCCGTTCGATATTACCTGGAATCAAACCTCGGAAACCCTGGCCGCCTTTGTCCACACGGAGTATGAGGTGAGAGAGGCAGTGATCCTGATTGTCGGTATCCGTTATGAGGATGAAGAGAAGGAAACAGATCACGCGGATTATCTGGAGACTGAAGGTACAGAGGTGTTTGAAAACGCTCCCCTGGTGAGTGTCAATGACGTCCAGCGCAAGTCTAGCGAGTGGTCCTACAAGGCTGGTGTTAATTGGCATTTATCCGAAGACGCCATGGTGTATTTCTCCCATGCATTGGGTTTTAAATCCGGCGGTTTTGACCAGGACTTTGCCGGTGTGGCGGACTGTGCCTGTGATTACGATGACGAGACTCTCAAATCCACCGAAATTGGTTTGAAGTGGGACCCTTCGGACTATCTGCGTGTTAACGCCAGTGTGTTTCACTACGACTATGACGATATCCAGCAGCGCCTGAGCGCCTTTAGAAATGGCATTCCGGTGCAGGGATTCTCAAACCTGGATAACGCCAAGACAGATGGTCTGGAGTTGGAGCTGGTCTGGTCACCCATCGAAGGGCTGGAAATTATATCCACCGCTGCGTTTCTGGATACAGAAATCAACGATGACGCCATCTACGGTTATCTGGATTTTGGAACAGCCGAGGAACAGGTGTTTGCCTTTGACGGCAACCATCTGGCTTTTGCGCCGGAACATTCCTATACATTGCTGGCCCGTTACGAGTGGTCAATTAACGATGGCTTGAACGTCAGCGTGCAGGCCGACGCCAGTATTGTCGGTGATCATTTTTTAACGGCCGAGAATATTCCCTTCGAAGAGCAGGATTATGAGCTTTACGGTGCTCGCATTGCTGTCAGTGACCCTGGAGACAAGTGGGAGTTATCCCTGTCGGGTAGAAACCTGAATAACGAATTTCACATTATTAATGCGTCTTCTGCAGCATTGGGTGGCCGCAACTGGTTTATCAACGAACCTAGAAGCTGGATGGCCAACTTTAAGTACCAGTTTTAGAAATCTCAGTAATAGTTGGGGTGATATCCCCCAATAAACAAAAACCGGGGTCAGACCCCAAAAAGCCGCCGTGCCATCCGTGCGGCTTTTTTGTGAAGCGAATTAACGCTGTGTTTAGGCGCAGTAACGCCGATAGGGCACTTTAACGGAGTCAAGAGTCACTATGTTTTCACTAGAAAGTAAAAATGCATTTATCACCGGTGGTGCTTCCGGTATTGGGTTGGCGGTCGCCGAGCGTTTTGTTCAGGCGGGTGCCAAGGTGGTTATCGCCGACCTTAGCGATGGCACTGAGGTTGCCAACCAGATTGACGCGACCTATCTGAAGTTAAACGTTGCTGATGAGGCTGAGGTCAAAGCGGCGCTGGAAAAAGCGGTCGAGGTTAATGGTAAATTGGATATCGTGGTGCATAACGCGGGTATCACCGGTCGAGACAACTATGTGCCTATCGCCGAGGGCAATGCGGATCATTTGCGGGAGGTGTTTAATATCAATATGTTCGGCGTGTTTTATGGGTTGAAACACGCGCCTGCCCTGATGAATAACGGTGGTTCAATGATTATCACCTCCTCGTTGTCGGCTGTGATGGGAGTACCCGGTAACGGCCAATATACAGCGACCAAGGCAGCAATCGATCAGCTTGGCCGGATTTCTGCACTTGAATTGGGCAAAAGGGGCATCCGGGTAAATTCTGTGCTCCCCAGTTACATTCGCACCAAAATGGGGGCTAGCAATCTCGGTATCCATACAGCCTCCAAAGTCACTGCTTTGGGGCGTATGGGGGAAGTGGACGAGCTGGTGGGGGTTTATCACTTCCTGGCGGCCGATGAGAGCCGCTATATCACTGGCCAGCAACTCAATGTCGATGGTGGCTGGACAGCGGGTTTAAGCAATCAGCTGATGGAAGAGTTCCGCAAAGAGAGCGGTTGGGACGATCAATAGCCTGTAGAGAGAAACGATTAACTGAGGACAGTGTATGAAAGCCGTTGTGTATCATGGTTTGCAAGATATTCGCGTGGAAAATGTCCCCGATGTGGAACTGGAAGCCGACACTGACGTGGTCTTGGGGGTGGAGAAAACCGCCATATGTGGCTCCGATCTACACTTGTGGCACTCACCGACCTGGACCGACGGCGCTGTTGGTTTTACAGTGGGGCATGAATTTTTTGGCACCATTGAGGAGGTAGGGGCCGGTGTGCAGCGTTTTAAGAAGGGCGACCGGGTTCTGGCCAGCTGCACCATTGGCTGTGGCCGATGTGAGAACTGCCGTCGCGGTGTCTATTCCTGCTGTTTGGAGGCCACCCAGGGACTGAGACAGCCCAATGTGTTTGGTTTTGGCAGTTACGGCGGTGGTCAAGCGGAAGCGGTCCGCATCCCCTATGCGGATGTGAACTGTTTTCACCTGCCGTCAGCCGTTGATGATGAATCCAGCCTGTTCTTGACGGATATCTTGCCCACTGGCTATATGGGGGCTGATCTCGCCCAGGTAACACCCGGCGATGTTGTGGTGGTTTTTGGCGCTGGCCCGGTCGGTGTCTGTGCCCAGCAGTCGGTAAAAATTTGCGGGGCCGCTACGGTGATTGCCGTGGATCTGGATGACGGTCGTCTGGCACGAGCCGCACGTGGCGGTTGTGTTACCGTCAATCCTCAGAAACAGGACCTGCTGACCACAGTGATGGAGCTTACAAACGGTGTCGGGGCGGATGCGACCATTGAAGCGGTGGGAATTCCGGCATTGATCGCTCAAGCGGCGGAAGTGACCCGTCCCGGTGGCCATGTGGCCGTGATTGGGGCGATCATGAAACCTTTTGAGATTCAGTGGCAACAGTTTTTTACCAAAAACATCTCTTTGCATACCGGTGTGGTCAGCCCCCAGGTGTATATTCCTCGCTTGTTGCGTCTGATTGAGGCCGGTCAGCTGAAACCCTCGGAACTCATCACCCACCACTTTAGCCTGGATCAGGCGACCCATGCCTATGAGATGTTTGCCAATCATAAAGAAAGTGTCCTAAAAGTCGTTTTAAGCCCCTGATCAGTCCTAACTTTTTGATATATAAACCGTCAACCTTATTGGTCATGGGCTGACTGGCCGGCTATTGCCGGTATTTTTGTTCAGAACCGGCTTATTTGCAGAGGGTTAGTACAAATGGAGTATTCTTTTCGGCCAGGGTATCTGGTCATATTGACTTTAGCCTAACAAGGCGCGGGGCTCGGAAGCGTTAGCAGCATTTTACCGAGCCATAATAACTAGCGAAAATCTCGGAGAGAATTGTAGCGATGAACCAGACTTCAGGTTTTAAACTGCGTAAAATGGTACCAGCAATGGCGATGGCCATGGCTGCTACTGGTCTTTCACCGATGACTTCAGCGGTATTGCTGGAGGAGGTAGTCGTAACGGCGCAGAAGCGTGCCCAGGATGCGCAGGATATCAGTATCGCTGTCAGCGCCTTTTCGGGTGATCAGCTGTCAGCCATGGGTGTGACTGGCGCCAAAGAGCTGGCGGATATGACAGCCGGTGTGCAGATCAATATGGAATATGGTAACGCGCCCACCTTTACCATTCGCGGCATTAACGTCAACGATTTCGGTGTGGGTACATCGCCTGCTGCGGCCGTGTATGTGGACGGTATTTACAAAGCCTCCAACATCAACAGCGGCGCCCAACTTTTCGATATTGAACGTGTCGAGATCCTCAAGGGGCCGCAGGGGACACTGTGGGGTAAGAACACCACCGGCGGTGCTGTGAGTGTTACTACAGCCAAACCCACCCAGGACACCGAAGGTTATGTTCAGGTAGGTGTCGGTGAGCACAACAAAACCGAACTGGAAGGTGCCATAGGTGGGGCCTTGACTGACTCCTTGTCAGGTCGCCTGTCGTTTCAACGCATCACCTCTACTGGACCATTTAAAAATGTGACCTTCCCGGGCCAGCCGGCACCGGGTAGCGAGCCGATCGACACTGACACCGATCCCCGTATCCAGTTTGCGGGTGATGCCGATTCAGATCCCGGTGACCTAGATACCCTGGCGGTGCGTGGCCAGTTGCTGTGGGAGCTGGATGGCGTAGATGTATTGGCCATTGCTCACTACGCTCGCGACCGCGGCGAGAATCATCCCACCACCAGTTTGATGGATCCTGATCCCTTTGATGAAGAGATCTCCAACGATTTTATCTACGAGCGGGATACTAAATTCTACGGCGCTTCTGTACAGCTGGACATTGACCTTGGTGAAGATGCCAAATTGGTTTCCATTACCGGTTATGATTATTTTGATCGCAATGGTGGTCTGGATACCATGGGCCCCAGCGGTATCGGTGCTGAATCCGGATTTACCCAAATGTACCTGACCGAGTTTGATCAGGTGAGCCAGGAACTGCGTTATGAAGTGACCGGCGATAACTACTTCTGGCTGGTGGGCGGATTCTACTCCAAGTCCGAAATCAACCAGAATGACGACGACCACTACTCCCTCGGTTATTTCTTTGCACCGTTCAATTACCGTTATGAGCACGAAAATACCTCTAAGGCTATTTTTGCGCACTCCGAATACGAGTTTAACGATGCCTTTAAGTTAACCCTGGGTCTGCGCTACAGCGACGAGAAACGCGAGCAGCCGTTCTACAAGTTGTGGTACGGTTCCAACGATCTGGGGCCCGATCTGCCCGGTGGTAGCCACAGCGATCCCGTTGACGGGGTATTCACCTGGAACACGGCAGACAATACCAACCCGGCCGCACCTGACCAAACCTTCGAAACCGACGGCTTTAGCTACAAAATCGGCCTCGATTGGCGCCCCAATGATCTGATGCTGCTCTACTACTCCTTCTCCAAAGGTCTGAAAAGTGGTGGCTATCGTTCTGATGCATTCGTGGAGCTGGGTAGCCTAACCTCTTTTGGTGATGAAACCCTCTATGCCCACGAGATCGGCATGAAGTGGGATCCGACCGACAACCTGCGCGTGAATGCTGCCGTATTCAACTACGACTATCAGGATGTGCAGCAGAAGGTGCCTACCGTTATACCTGGGTTCGGTGAGTTGAACACCATGGCCAACCTGGATTCGGCTGATGTTACCGGACTGGAACTGGAAGCGATCTACAGCCCCGTTGAAGGCTTGGAGCTCGGCCTGAACGCCTCCTTCCTGGACACTGAAGTGAGTGACGACAGGCTGATTGCTGGCACTTCCATCGAGGGCAACAACCTGCCGTTTGCACCGGATGTGGCTGCATCAGTCTTCGCCCGTTATGAGGCAGCGTTAACTGAAGAGCTGCAGGGTTCTATCCAGCTGACCGTCAGCCAAACGGGTGATCACTACACTAATGTCAGTGATGACGATTCCCTTTTCGGGGCTCAGAACTACACTCTGGTCGGTTTGAACGCCGCTATTTGGGACGATGCCGCGGGTTGGGAATTGTCGTTCTACGGCAAGAACCTGACCAATGAGGTTTACTGGACTAATACCTTCAGTGATGTGGGTGGTTTTATCAGTGAGCCTCGCTCCTACGGCGCTCGCCTGAAATACAGCTTCTAACTTTCTCCTCTTTGCTTCTCTCTTAAAACCGCCGGCTAAAAACCGGCGGTCTTTTTTTGCCCGTGTTTTTTAAATAATATTGGGCGTCTTGGCATTGGCCGGGATTTCCAGCAGCTCAATCACATTGCCGTCCGGATCCCGGCCATAGACAAATTTGCTGCCGTCTTCAAAGACGGCCGGCTCGGCATGAAAGGCCATGCCTGCCTGCACCAGTCGTTGATAGTCCGCATCCAGGTCGTCCACCAGAAAACACAGGTGCGCTAACCCGAAGTCACAAACCCGGCGGGTGATGGGTTCTGGTGCAGGACCGCTGAACTGGAAAATCTCCAGAAACACATTGCCGACTTTGATATGGACAAATTGCCCGCAGCTGTTCGAGAGTTGCAGCATGCGGTCGGGGATCTCCTCCCCAGGGCCCCAGGACTTGATGTCACAGGCTTGGGTGCCGCCCAGGGTGTTGCAATAGAACTCAATGGTGCGCTTTATATCCGGTGTGGATATCGCGGTGTGGTGCAGTCCGATTAACATAAATGGTCATCTCTTGGTAAGGGAGGCCGGTAACCAGCATCCGGTGGGAGTTAGTGGGCGGTGTAACCACCGTCAGTAAACAGGCTGCTGCCCGTGGTATTGGAGGAGCGGTCTGAGCAGAGCCAAGCCACCGCCTCAGCCACTTCATCAGCAGTGCCCAGTCGTCCGCTGGGCACGCGCAGTTCTTTGGCCAGTTCATTGATGTCGCTGAGCCCCTGTTGTTGGGCGACTGCCTCCACCATGGGGGTTAGGATGGGCCCAGGGCACACGGCGTTGATACGAATCTTCTGTTCCGCGTATTCCAGTGCCGTGCACTTGGTCAACCCGATGACACCGTGTTTGCTCATGGCGTAGAGGCTGTATTCCGGTGTGCCCACCACGCCGCCGACCGAGGCCATATTGACAATGGAGCCGCCACTGCCCTGCGCAAGCAGTTGCCTAACAGCACTTTGCAAAAACAGAAAGGTGCCTTTGAGATTGATTGCCGTGATGCGATCAAAGTCAGCCTCTGTCAAGTCGGTAAAGGGAGCGGTGACACCGATGCCAGCGTTATTCACCAGGCAGTCGAGGCGGCCAAATTCCGTGACAGTGGTTTCCACGGTTGCCTGTACTTGGCTTGGATCTGTGACATCACAGTGCTGGTAGGCGGCCTGGCCTCCGGCGTCATGAATAAGTTGCAGGGTCTCCTCCGCATCCTTATCCAGAACATCGGCGATCATGATGCTGGCACCTTCGGCGGCCAGTTGTCGAGAGATAGCGCGGCCGATGCCGCGTGCCCCGCCGGTGACCAGCACGACTTTCTGTTCACATAAGCCTGTCATATTAACCTCTTTGTTTAAATGTGGTAGCTGAGTTAAGTGTAGGTGTTTTAGGGCGCACTGGGTGTGGCCAAAAACGTGGTTGAGAAACAAAAAAAGGCCAGTATAAACTGGCCTAAACATAACCCTCAGGCTAAGACAGGGAGGGCTTCCTGAGGGGTGTTGCTGTCAAGTTGTCTATTACTTGAGGATGTTGATCACTTCGGTATTGGTGAACTCGAGCAGACCCTCTTCGGTATATTCGACACCGATACCCGAATCCTTGATGCCTCCAAACGGGATATGGGGCAGGGTGGTGCCGTGGTGGTTGACCCACTTGGTGCCAGCTTGTAAACGCGCGGCCACCTGCTTGGCTTTGGCGATATCGCTGGACCAGACCGAGGCACCCAGTCCATAGGGGGAGCGGTTGGCGCGCTCGATAACATCATCGGTATCACTGAATTTGATGATCGGCAAAATCGGGCCGAACGGTTCCTCATCGACGAGCATATCGCCGTCGGTGACATCCCGCACCACGGTGGGCTCCATAAAGAAACCGGGGCCATCAATCAGATGGCCGCCGGCAATAATGTTGCCGGTCTGTTTGGCGCTTTCCAGAAATTCTGCCACCTTGTCCCTCTGGGCGGCGTTCTGGATTGGCCCCATGGTGGTTTCCGGGTCGAGCCCGTTGCCGACCACTGCCGCCTTGGCAAGTTTGGCGAATTCGTCGCACATGGCGTCATACAGGTCTTCGTGCACGTACAGGCGCTTCATCGCCACACAGGTCTGGCCGCAGTTGTTAAAGCCGGCGCGATACAATGCGGGGGCTATTTCGCTGACGTTGGCATCGCTGAGTACAATTGCGGGATCATTGCCCCCCAGTTCCAGGGTAACGCGCTTCAATGTATCGGCGGATGCCTGCATGACACGCCGGCCGGTATCGGTGGAACCGGTAAAAGTGACTTTGACGATGTCCGGATGCTGGGTGACTTTTGCACCGAGGCCGCTGGAATCTGCGAGGATATTAATCACACCGGCTGGGAAAATGGCCTGGCACAGCTCGCCGATGGCAAGCGCCGTCAAGGGCGTGGTGGAAGCGGGCTTCCAAATAAATGTGTTGCCCGCCAATACCGCCGGCGCCAGCTTACACAGGGAGCACATGATCGGGAAGTTCCAGGGGGTAATACCCGCCACCACGCCGAGTGGCGTACGGTGAACCTCGACCAGCGCTTCGTTGTCGTCCTGAATCACCTCTACCGGTAGTTGCAGCTTGGCATTGTGGTACACATGGGCAATGGTGCCTTCGATTTCCCCGCGGGATTCAAACAGGGGCTTGCCCTGCTCCTTGGTCAGCAGTTCGGCCAGGGATTCCAGGTTCTCTTTTAGCGCGTCACCCAACTTGATGAGGCAGGCCTGGCGCTCTTCAATGGGTTGCTGGCTCCAGCTCGGGAAGGCGTTCTGAGCTGCCTTGATTGCCTGATCCAAGATCTCCTGGTTACCTTTGGGGCAGGTGGCGAAGGCCTCACCGGTTGCCGGGTTGATAACCTCAAGGGTTTCCGAGGTCGTTACCAGTTCGCCGTTAATCAGTAATTGATAATTTTGCATGCCTTGATCCGTAGAAGTGTCCGTAAAACGGTTGGTGGGAGTTGGCCACTATTTTCCGCGTCGACCACTCTGTCGCAATACGTAAATTGTAGTAAGGCTGTGAAAGGGAATACCCGGTGGGCGTTAAAGTCGTTTATTCGATAAACCTATTAAAAATTAGAGTTTTTAGCGATATTTAATCTAGATTGTGCAGCAGGTCATCACCGACCCTAAAGCGATAGCAGGCCAGTTAGCTCAATTGGAGTATTACCTCTTAGCCATTCCTGTGGAAAACTGTTAACAGTAACAAATATACAGTGATCAGGCCTCCAAATCCGGGCCTGTCAGCAAGGTAGTCAGTTCGAAAGCAAGAGGGGTTGCATGAAGAAAATTACTCGGCGTGTTGAACAGTTAGCGGACTACGGTCGCGTAAGCCGTGAAGCGTTAATGAAAGGGGGTGGTTTCTCCAAACAGGACCTGCAGCGACCCTTTATTGGCGTGGCCAACAGTTACGGGGACCTGAGCCCGGGTTCAATCAATCTCGACAATATCACTGCTCAAGTAAAGAAAGGCATTGAGGCGGCCGGTGGTACTCCGGTGGAGTTTCGCATCAGCTCAACCTGCGTGAGCATGCCGCACGGTGGGGACAACTACCGCTGGACCCTGCCTTGGCGTGATATTACCGCTTCCTATATCGAAGCGGTAACTGAAATCAACTATTTTGATGCCCTGGTACTGGTGACCGTGTGTGACGATGCCATTCCCGCTCACACCATGGCGGCGGCACGAATGGGGCTGCCCACCATCATCATTCCCGGCGGCAGCATGGGATCTGCCGAATACAAGGGCGAGCCCATGGATTGGCCGGAGATGATGCACAAATACGGTGAGCTTCAGGTCAAGAATATCACCGAAGAGGAATTTGAAGAGATTCACGATTGTGCCATCTGTGGCGCCGGTAACTGCGGCGGCGCCGCCACCGGCAATACCGGGGCCATGTTCGCCGAAGCCCTGGGTCTAACACTGCCTGGTGCGGGTACGGTACCGGGTGCGGGATCCGCCATTATGAATATCGGCTACCGCTCCGGCATGCAGATTATGAAACTGCTGGAAGAGGGCATCACCAGCAAACAGATTCTCACCCCCGAGGCGTTTGAAAACGCTATTCGGGTGTACCTGTCAGTGGGCGGCTCCACCAACTCGTTGCTGCACATTATGGCGATTGCACATGAGGCGGGCCTGGATCTGGACTTGGATATCTTTGATCGGTTGAGTCGGCAAACTCCCCACTTAACCAATGTTGCACCGGCCGGCAAGTACAACACCAATCAGTTCTACCACGCCGGCGGGGTGCAGGCGCTGATGAAAGAGCTGGCGCCGAAAATGCATCTGGACGTGATGACCGCTACTGGCAAAACCCTGGGCGAAAACCTGGAGGCGGCTGAGGTGATTAACCGCGACGTGATCTATCCCCTGCAACAGCCCATGCACGAAGAGGGCGGTATTGCCGTGGTCAGGGGTAACCTGGCAGAGAATGGCGCCATTATCAAACAGTCCGCGGTGCCCGAGACCATGATGACTTTCCGCGGGCCGGCCAAGGTGTTTAACAATGAGGTGGCGGCAACAACCGCCCTGGTGGATGGCAAAATCAAGGCCGGTGACGTGGTGGTGATCAACTACCAGGGCCCCATCGGTGATCCTGGCATGCGCCAGACGGGCACCATTCTGGCCAACTTACTGGTGGGCATGGACCTGATTGACAAAGTAGCCCTGGTGACTGATGGTCGCACCTCGGGTACCTGCGAGGGGCTGTTGGTGCTGCACGCCGCTCCAGAAGCTGCCGCCGGTGGTGCACTGGCCGCCGTACGCGACGGTGACGAAATCGACATCGACGTCAAGGAGCGTCGCGTTTCCCTGCTGTTGCCACAGGAGGAAATCGATCAACGGATGCAGGAGTGGACACCGCCAGCCATGGCCCAAAAAGGCTTTATGGCAGTCTACCAGCGTCTGGTGCAACAGGCCGACAAAGGCGCGGTGCTAGATGTCACTCGCCTGGACAAAACCAAATAAGCAAGTTAGTAACGGAGTCGAAACAATGAGTGTTGCACCTTATTATCCGGATACTGTGCGTCAGAAAGCGCAGGAGTTTCGCGCTAAAGTGCGCCGCGGAGAACACACGGGGATGACCTCGGCGGTGGCCCCCGGGGCCGTGCAGGGGAACCTGGTGATTTTGCCGAAAGATTGGGCGATGGATTTTCTGCGTTTTTGCCGGGCCAACCCGCAACCTTGTCCGGTATTGGATGTGTCGGAGGTGGGCGATCCGATGATGCCGAAGTTGGGTAAGGATGTGGATATCCGCACGGATCTGCCCAAGTATCGGGTATTTCGTCATGGCGAGTTGTGTGATGAAGTCACGGATATTGTGGAGCTGTGGCAGGATGATTTAGTCGCCTTTGTGTTGGGGTGTTCGTTTTCTTTCGATGAAGCATTGGAAGAGGCCGATGTACCGGTCCGTCACTTGCGAGAGGGCAAGCAGACGGCGATGTTCCGTACCAATATCGAGGCCACGCCTGCCGGACCATTCCGGGGGACTTATGTGGTTTCTATGCGGCCAATGAAACCGACGGATGCGATTCGGGCGGTGCAAGTTACTAGTCGTTTTCCTAATGTTCATGGAGCGCCGGTGCATTTGGGTGATCCAGCGCAGATTGGGATTCAAGATATTACCAAACAGGATTTTGGTGATATTTATTATCTGGAGGATGGGGAGATTCCTGTGTTCTGGGCGTGTGGTGTAACGCCACAGGTGATTATCGAACAGGCCAAGCCGCCGATCTGTATTACCCATGCACCGAGCCATATGTTGGTGACGGATTTATTGAATGCGGAGTTGGCGGTTTTTTAGAATTGTTGTTGGTTTGAAATGTGCCAGGAGCGATAATTTTTAATTGACGGGAGTGAATTTATGCATGGTCGTGGTGGATTACGCTACCGCTCTTGTGCCCCTTGCGGGTAAATCCACCCTACGCAGCTACGAAGTCGCGTAGGTCGGATTAGGCGTTTTTTGCCGTAATCCGACACGACCATGTGCGAATTCACTCCCGAAAATCAAATCATGCAACCGTCCGGTTATGGCACAATCCCGCCACCCAACAATTCAAAACAAACTCTCACCATTAACCCAAGAAGACTAATGTCTACCCCCAACGGTTGATGCAAAATAATCAACACCAGCGGGAAATCATTTCTTAAGCCTTCCCAATTCATTTTTCAAATTTTTGCTATAGGGGCAAGTATGAGAACAGCGTGCGATACCAATGCCCAGGTTGTGGAAACCGAACAAATTCACGTGCATACCGGTCAAGTGCTCAGCAATGACCTGGTCAATAACGACTACCGGCACCTGATTTTAAAAGTTTCTGAAGAGATGCTCGACGTCCAACCGGGACAATTCTTTCATCTGTTGTGCCCCGAAATTGATGGCTACAAACCCTATCTGCGACGTCCCATGAGCACCTATCGGGCAGATAAAGAACGCGGTGAATTGCATTTTCTATACAAAGTGCAGGGCGAGGGTACCGGAGCCATGAGCCGGCTAAAAAGCGGTGACGATTTTAACGTCGTGGGTCCGCTCGGCAAAGGCTTTTTTATCGACCCCTCCTGGAAACACCTGGTGCTGGTTGCCCGCGGTGTGGGCCTGGCAACCCTGGCTCCCCTGGCCGATGTCGCCCGGCAAATGGGTTGCCGATTAACCGCGATCTGCAGCGCGCGTTCACCCGAGATGTTGATGTCGACAGATTACTTTGCAGCCTGTGGTGCCGAAGTGATAACGCTGACTGACACCGATGGTACTTCAGAGATGAATCACCTGAAGGACCTGCTGATTAACATCGTTCAGGAGCAGGGTGTTGATGCGTTCTATACCTGTGGCTCCAACCGTATCCTGAAGCTGTTGCAAGAGCTTTGTCAGGAGTTCGAAATACCGGGACAGATCGCACTGGAGCAACAGATGGCCTGCGGCATTGGCATGTGCATGTGCTGTGTTCGCCAATTTAAAAAGGCGGAGGGCATTGTGTCACAGCGTGTCTGCAAAGAGGGGCCAGTGTTTGAAATTGAGGAGGCAATCGCATGGTAGATTTGAGCACAAAGATCGGCAATCTGGTATTGCAAAACCCGATTATGCCTGCCTCTGGTACCTTTTCTGAAGACCTGGCCAAGGCGTTTGACCTGGAGTTACTCGGGGCGCATGTGACCAAAACCATCACCCGCGACAAACGCGGCGGTAACCCGACGCCTCGGGTGTGTGAAGTGCGCGGCAGTATGCTCAACGCCATCGGCATTCCCAGTAAAGGGATTGAGGTTTTTAAACGCGAGGTGATTCCGTTTTACGAGTCTTATCAGGCCCCACTGGTAGTCAGTATTTCCGCAGGCAGTGCCGATGAATTTGCTCGCCTCTGTGAAGAGATTTCACTGCCCGGCGTGGCGGCGATCGAGGTCAATATATCCTGCCCCAATATTGAAGAGGATGGTAAGGCCTTTGCAATGCGACCCTCCTCTACCGGGCAAGTGATTGAGCGCATGCGCGGCGCTACAGACTTGCCACTGTGGGCAAAGTTGTCACCCAACACCGGGGAAACTACAGAAGTGGCGATCGCTGCCCAGCAAGCCGGTGCTGATGCCTTGGTGGTAGCCAATACCCTGCTGTCGATGTCCATTGATATTCACAGCCGCAAACCGCGACTCGGTAACTTGATGGGCGGCCTCTCAGGCCCAAGTCTGAAACCCATCACTTTGCGTATGGCCTATCAGTGCGCCAAGGCGGTAGAGATTCCGGTGATTGGCTGCGGTGGGATCAGTACTCTTGATGATGTTTTGGAATACTTGATAGCCGGTGCCAGTGCTGTACAGGTGGGGACGGCCACCTTTGTCGACCCCCTGTGTATGGTGAATCTGATCAATGAGTTGCGCACCTACCTGGAACAACACCAGATTACCGATATCAGTGAGCTGGTCGGCAGCGTTGATGACGAAAATGCGGCCGACAGTCAGGTCTTTATGGAAGTTGCCCCATGAATGATATGCACATTGCCGAAGAATTGTTTGCCGGGCTGCGGGAAATATCCCTGGACGGCAAGGGCGTAACCAGAGGGTCCTACAGCCAAAAGGAAACGGAGGCTCTGGAATTTTTGGAGCTATATGCGCAGAACCACGGTTTGAGCGTAAACTACGATGGCGGCCGCAATGCGATCTTTTCGCTTCCCGCCGATGCAGACGCAGCGCGTTATGTGCTGGTTGGCTCCCACATCGACAGTGTGCCCATGGGCGGCAATTATGACGGTGCCGCGGGTATCGTTGCCGGGCTGGTGTGTCTGATCAAGGCGCAGCGCGAAGGGCTGCGTTTTCAGCGTCCCGTCAAAGTGATGGCGTTGCGGGGTGAAGAGAGCGCCTGGTTCGGTCGCTGTTACCTCGGTTCACGTGCACTGCTGGGACAATTGGAGCCGCAGGCACTGGACGCGCCCCATCGCGAAACCGGGCGGCCCCTGGTCGAGTATTTGGAACAGGTCGGTGCCGATGTAGAGCGTATTCGGGCGCAAAAGCCGTTGCTGGATATACAGGGTGTTGAAGCGTATCTGGAACTCCATATCGAGCAGGGGCCGGTGTTGGTCGAACTGGACAAACCCATGGCAGTGGTGTCCGGCATTCGCGGCAACTTCCGCCACCGTACTGTTCACTGCCTAGGGGAAGCGGGCCATTCTGGTGCTGTGCCGCGTCAATATCGCCACGACTCGGTGTTTGCCGTGGCCAGCTTGCTGATGCGGGTGGACGACCACTGGAAAACCATTCTTGAGCACGGCGGCGATCTAGTGGTAACCACGGGTATCGTATCAACTAACCACGACGAACATGCCATGTCCCGTATTCCGGGGGATGTGGAGTTCAGTTTTGAGGCGCGCAGTGAACATCAGGATGTGCTCGATGCTGTGCACGCCCTGCTGGAATCCGAGGCGAAAAATATTGAGCGTGAGCGCCTGGTGTGTTTTGAGTTCGATTCGGTTGTCGCTTCCTCTGCTGCACAAATGGATCCGGCGATCGTCGATCAATTAAAACAAGCGGCCGTGCGCTGCGGTCAGGAACCCTATGTGATGCCCAGTGGCGCCGGTCACGATGCGGCGGTGTTCGCCAATGCGGGCGTACCCACGGGTATGATCTTTGTGCGTAACCAGAACGGTTCACACAATCCGGATGAGGCGATGGCCATCGAAGACTTTCATCAAGCCACCGCTGTGCTCTATAGCCACCTCGTGGGAGAAGCCGCGTGAGTGAAAAACAACGAATCCGATTGACGCTGCCCGACGACTGGCATCTACACCTGCGCGATGGAGAGATATTGCGTGCGGTGCTGCCCTATACCGAGCGGCATTTCGGCCGCGCTATAGTGATGCCCAACCTCAAGCCGCCGGTAATCACCAGCGCAGATGCCCGCGCCTACAAAGCGAGAATTCAGTCGGCGGCGCGAACAAGTACCTTTCGACCCTTGATGACGTTATATCTCACCGAAAACACCTGCCCCGTGGATGTGCACCAGGGCTATTCGGCTGGGGATATCACCGCGTTAAAATTGTATCCGGCGGGTGCGACCACCAATTCCGATGCCGGGGTGCGTAATCTGGAGGCGGTTTATCCGGTGCTGGAGGTGATGCAGGAACTCGGTATCCCGCTACTGGTTCACGGTGAAGTGGTCGACCCGGCAGTTGATATCTTCGATCGGGAAAAGGTCTTTATCGAACGTGTACTGAGTCAACTTTGTCAACGCTTTCCCGACCTGAGAGTGGTGCTGGAACATATCACTACGGCAGAAGGGGCCGCTTTTGTGTCGGAGGCAGGGGACAATATTGCCGCCACTGTCACGCCGCACCACCTGGTGATCAACCGCAACGCCATGTTGGTGGGCGGCATGCATCCGCACTATTACTGTCTGCCAGTTGCCAAGCGCGAATTGCACAGACAGGCACTGCTAGAAGCGGTGACATCTGGATCGCACAAGTTTTTCCTGGGCACAGATTCCGCGCCTCACCTGGATGGTGCCAAGGAAAGCAGTTGTGGCTGTGCTGGAATCTTTAATGTTGTCCATTGTCTGGAAATTCTGGCTCAAGTGTTTGAGCAGGAAGGCGCGCTGGATCAACTGGAGGCTTTCACCTCCCTCAACGGTCCAGCGTTTTATGGCCTTGCACATAACCGCGGCCGAGTGACGCTGGAAAGGAACAGCGTTGCTTATGATATCTCCGGTAGAAAAATGGGGATTGGCAGTAACTACCTGACGTTGTTTGATCCAGGATTTCCACTGCATTGGAAAGTCGTGGAGGTCTTGCACCAGCATCGGGATGGCAGGCTTTTAGGTCAACGATTGGCAGACCCAATGACATCTTAAAAAATTGAATGAGTTTATCTCATTAATTGTGAAAACATACAAATTCCTTGAGTCGAGGTTATTGTGATGAAAATGAAAAAAGCCGTATTGCTCGGTCCTGGCAAGGTTGAAATCCAGGAAGTGGATATGCCCACGGCACCCGCCGGTGGTGTTGTGGTAAAAGTGGCCTCATGCGCCGTTTGTGGTACTGACGTAGAGAACTACTTGCACGGGCAGCGTATGTCGCAATTGCCGCCCGATCTGGGCCATGAGCTGACCGGCACGGTGACAGCAGTGGGAGAGGGTGAAAATATCTTTAAGGTGGGTGACCGTGTCGCCCTCAATCAGAGCATTCCCTGTGGCTCCTGCGAAGACTGTGAGGACGGATACGAGAACCTCTGCGACAACACCACGCGTATCGGTGGCGGTTTTGGTGAGTATGTCGCCATTCCTGAACTTGCCATCGTCAAGGGCAATCTGCTGAAAATGCCCGATAGCTTGAGCTTCCGCGACGGAGTACACGCCGAGGCTTTGGCTGCAGTGGTTAATTGCAATGAACTGCTGGACATCAACCTGCGCGACACCGTGCTGGTGATTGGTGCTGGCCCGGTGGGTTTCCTGCACGCGCAGCTGGCGAAAGTGAGTGGTGCGGCCAAGGTGATTATTACCGACCTCAATCAAGAGCGTTTGGATGTGGCCAAAGAGTTGAGCCGGGCCGATGTTTTTATTAACGGTTCTGTCGAAAACCTGGAGGAGCGTCTCAAGGAAGAAACCAACGGTCGTGGCCCCTCTAAAGTCATTGTGGCCAACTCTAACGGTAACGCCCAGGAGCAGGGTATGCGGGTGGTTTCCAAGCGCGGTATCGTAAGTATGTTTGGCTTTACCCATAAAGAGTGGGAGCATATCAAATTTGACAGCAACGACTGTCACTACCGTGAGTTCTTCGTTACCGGTGCCTTTGCCTACTCACGCAAGCAATTCAAGATAGCACTGGACCTGCTGGCCTCCGGCGCAATTCGGGTCGAAGCGATGAATACCCATATCATGCCGATCGAACAAACCGTTGAGGCGATGGAAAACATGAAAGCGGGCAATGGTATGAAAACACTGGTGGACTTTCTGTAGTTAACAAACCCTGCCTTAAGCCAGGAGCCTGTTCGAACACTGTTAAACCTCCAGGGATCAGGCTCCTTCCCTCCACTGATTCTGTGCCTACAGAGATAACAGCGAGGAGCGATTAGCGTGATTCAATTTCTCTTGAACGGACAATTGCAGGTAGTCGAGAACCTGGACCCCAATACCACGGTTCTTCAGTACCTGCGCAATCACCAGCAAAAGAACGGCACCAAGGAAGGTTGTGCTTCCGGGGACTGTGGCGCCTGTACGGTGGCTATCGGTGAACTGGCGGGAGACCGCATCCGCTACAAAAATGTGATGGCTTGTATCGCGCTGCTGCCTTCGCTCCACGGCAAGCACCTGGTCACGGTAGAGGGATTGAAAGACGGTGATCAACTGCACCCGGTGCAACAGGTGATGGTGGATAAACACGGTTCTCAATGTGGTTACTGTACCCCGGGCGTGGTTATGTCGCTGTTTGCACTGAAGAAAAACCACCCTCATGCAGAGCGCAAGGAGGTGGAAGCCGTGCTGGCGGGCAACCTGTGTCGCTGCACCGGTTACCAACCGATTATCAATGCCGCACTGTCGCTACAACAGACACCGCAGGATGATCAATTCAGTCGCAGAGAAGCCGAATGGGTTGCGCAATTGCGGCAGATCAAGCAACAGGGCAGCGTGGCGTTGAGTGATAACACCCAACGTTATTTCGCGCCCACCTCTACTACTGAGCTCGCGCGATTGCTGGACCGGTACCGGGGGGCAAAGTTATTGGCGGGTGGTACCGATCTTAACCTGGAGATTACCCAGGCGTTAAAGTCCTTTGATACCATTATTTATCTGGGGTCGGTAGAGGGATTGTCTGTCGTGGAGGAGACATCTGATTCATTAATGATTGGGGCCGCAGCCAGTTACAGCGAATGCGAGGCACTGCTTGAAGCCAATTTTCCGGCGCTTGCAGAGGTCATTGAACGAATAGGTTCAGCCCAAATTCGCAACGTCGGCACCCTCGGTGGCAATATAGCCAACGCCTCACCTATTGGGGATACTCCGCCGGGATTGATTGCGCTCGACGCACGTTTGCACCTTAGAAAAGGGGAGTGTGAGCGTGTTATCCCGCTGGAGGATTTCTATCTGGGTTACAAAGTCACTGCGCTGCAGCCGGGCGAGTATATTAGCCGCATCGAGATCCCTAAACCGACGGCGGATCAGCTGTTTAAAATGTACAAAATCTCCAAGCGCTTTGACGACGATATTTCCGCCGTCTGTGCCGCCTTTAATCTGACCATCAAGCGGGGCAAAGTCGAACAGGCGCGTATTGCCTATGGCGGGATGGCCGCTGTGCCCAAGCGAGCCCTGGCCTGTGAAGACGCGTTGACCGGCGAAGCCTGGACAGAGGCAACGATTACCGATGCTATGGTTGCCTTGAGTAACGATTTTCAGCCGCTCGACGATGTCCGTGCCAGCGCCGCTTACCGAATGCAGGTTGCTCAAAATCTGTTGATGAGATGTTTTATTGAAACCGAGCAAGCTGAACCGCTGACGAGGGTGAATTACTATGGCTAGTTTTGACAAAAATGCCACCGTAAAAGGTGCTGCAGGCCAGTCGATTCCCCACGAAAGTGCGCTCAAGCACGTGACGGGTGAGGCGGTGTATGTCGATGATCAGTTTGTTCATCAGCAGCAGCTGCACGCGGCAGTGGGAAAAAGCGCGATTGCCCATGGCCTAATCAAGCGCATGGACTTGTCGCAGGTTGAACAGGCCGAAGGGGTAGTGGCAGTGATTACTGCAGCCGATATTCCCGGCCACAACGAAGTCGGCCCGGTATTTGACGGCGACCCGATGTTGGCGGACTCCAAGGTCGAATATGCTGGTCAGCCGATTTTTGCCGTGGCGGCCACCAGTCACGACATGGCGCGCAGGGCGGCTCAATTGGCGGTCGTGGAGTACGAGACGCTGGAGCCGGTGCTGGAAGTCAATCTTGCCGCAGAGCAAGCGTTTTATGTCCGTCCGCCCCACCAGTTAGCCCGTGGTGATGCCGAGGGGGCGATTGCGGCTTCCCCCCACCGGCTCTCCGGCCAGATTGCCGTTGGTGGCCAGGAACATTTTTATATAGAGGGCCAGGTCTCTTCCGTGGTGCCCACCGAAGACGGCGGTATGCAGGTTTATACCTCCAGCCAACACCCGGCGGAAATCGCCGCCACCGTTGCCGAAGTACTGGGCGTGCCAATTCACAAAGTGGTCGCGGATGTGCGCCGCATGGGAGGCGCTTTTGGTGGGAAAGAAGCCCAGGCCGCGCAATGGGCCTGTATCGCCGCTGTACTTGCCAACAAGACGCGCCGTCCCGTCAAGCTGCGACTGAGTCGGAGCGACGATATGGTGATGACCGGCAAGCGCCACCCGTTTTCCAACCACTACCGTGTGGGTTTTAACGATGATGGCAGCCTCAATGGCATTGATATTACGCTCAATGCCGATGGTGGTTATTCGCCGGACTTGACCGACGCGGTGGTGGATCGGGCCATGTTGGATCTGGACAACGCCTATTACCTGAATCAGTCCCGGGTCATCGGCAATCGATGCAAAACCCACAAGGTGTCCAATACGGCATTTCGGGGTTTTGGTGGTCCCCAGAGTGTGGCCACTATTGAGTGGATATTGGACGATATCGCCCGCCACCTTGGGGTGGACCCATTGGAGGTGCGCAAGACCAATCTGTACGGCATCGGCGAACGCAATACCACCCATTATCATCACACGCTTGAACACAATGTGTTGCCCGAGCTGATATCGCAACTGGAACAAAGCTCTGAGTACTGGCGCCGACGCGAAGCGGTAAACGAGTTTAATCGACAAAACCGCGTATTGAAAAAAGGCCTGGCATTGACACCGGTTAAGTTCGGCATTTCCTTTGCGCTCAAACGCATGAATCAGGCCGGTGCCCTGGTGCACGTCTACACCGATGGCAGTATTCACCTGAACCATGGCGGTACGGAAATGGGTCAGGGGCTGTTCACCCGGGTCGCCCAGATTGTGGCTGAGGAATTTCAGGTGGATATCGACCGGGTTCAGGTCTCTGCCACCCGCACCGACAAAGTCCCCAATAGCTCGCCCACCGCGGGTTCGACAGGTACCGATCTCAACGGCAAGGCGGCGCAAAATGCCGCGCGCATGATTAAGGACCGGCTCGTCGAGTTTGCCGCTCGCCATTTCGAGGTGGCTGCCGAGCAGGTGGTGTTTAGCAACAACCGGGTGCAACTGGGCGAGCGGGAGCTGGCCTTCGAGGAATTGATTAGCCTGGCCTACAACGACCGCATCCAGCTCTCCGCCGCCGGCTTCTACAAAACACCGGACATTGATTACCAACGGGAGAAAGCAGCGGGTCGTCCCTATTACTATTACACCAATTGCGCCGCCGTGTCTGAGGTGCTGATCGATACTCTCACCGGGGAAACCAAAGTGTTGCGTGCCGATATCCTGTTCGATGCCGGGCGCTCCATTAACCCGGCGCTGGACATCGGCCAGATCGAAGGGGGCTTTATCCAGGGTATGGGCTGGGTGACCACTGAAGAGCTGAAGTGGGATGATCAAGGGCAATTGCTGTCCAACAATCCCGCTACCTACAAGATTCCGGCTATCTCCGACACCCCGCTGGAGTTTAATGTCGAACTCATGGCCAATGTGCCCAATGAATCCGAGACGGTCTACCGCTCCAAAGGCGTAAGCGAACCCCCGGTGTTGCTGGGTCTGTCGGTTTTAGCGGCCATTCGGGATGCGGTCTCCAGCCTCGCCGATTACAGGGTTAATCCGCGCTTGGATCCCCCGGCCACTCCGGAGTGTGTACTGGCGGCTGTAAGGCAACTGCAACAGCGGGAGGTGTGACATGTCCAGCAACTGGGTTGAAAGCATTTATCGGTTGAGGGAGCAAAATCAAACCTATGCGTTGGTGACAGTGATTTCCGTGCAAGGCTCCGCCCCCCGGGAGAGTGGCTGCAAGTTTGTGGTTACGCCGACAGAGATATTCGACACCATCGGCGGTGGCCATCTGGAATACAAGTGCATCGAGATGGCAAGGGAGCTAATGCAAGACAAACGGGCGCTGCAGCATATCGAGCATTTTCCCCTGGCCGCGCGGCTGGGGCAGTGTTGCGGTGGGCGGGTGTCTGTGTTGTTCGAGGTGTTTCCCGCCGCCGCGATGAATCTGGTGTTGTTTGGTGCCGGGCATGTGGGTCGAGCCTTAACGACGATTCTGCAGGAACTGCCCTGTCGAGTGACTTGGGTGGATAGTCGTGAGGCTGAGTTTCCATCGCAACAGGCTGCCAATATTGACTATCTGGTCAGTGATCATCCCGCTGATGAGGCGGTCGATATGCCGCCGAACAGTCATTACCTGGTGATGACCCACGACCATAAGCTGGATATGGCGATATGCGAAGCGGTATTAACACGTGGGGATTTTGCCTATTTGGGTGTGATTGGTTCTGAGTCCAAGGCTGGACGATTTCGACTGCGTTTGAAACGTCAGGGACACGATGCTGAACTGGTGGATAAAATGCACTGTCCGGTGGGATTGGCCGCTGTGCCCGGCAAACGCCCTATGGAAGTGGCGGTATCGATTGCGGGGGAGTTGATTGCCCTTATGAATCGGTCAGGGCAGTCTGAAATTGAGACTTCTCACTGCACAAGGAAAAGGTCTAAGCTAGCGGGCGTTGAGTTGCGAGAAATGACGAGTTTGTTGAAGCTGCAGGTGTGAAGCTGCCACAAGCGGACGGTTGCTCGATTTTATTTACGGGAGTGAATTTGCGCATGGTCGTGGTGGATTACGGCAAAAAACGCCTAATCCACCCTACGGTGCCAAGATCGAGCGCAGGTTAGGTCGCTATTTGGCATCGCGCCAAGCGCAGAGGTGCCATTACCATCAATAACCCAATTAAGTACAAATCCATTCCTGAAGATATTCGAAAAACTAATGATTCAACTCTTCTTCCAAAATATTGGTTAGTACCTGCAACTGTTGATCAGCTGAAGATGACATTGCCTTATCCAGTTCAGTAAGGTAACGACTAAACTTTTCTCGCTGCCGTTCCGCCTCCACAACCGTCAGCGGCTGACAATCGTATTTTATGGCAAATGATTGCGCCAGTTCACCGAGCACAAACAACGGCAACGAATATTCACTGTTAGCTTTGGCTTCCTGAAACGCAATGCGCGACAATTTTTCATAGCCGTGTACGCCAAAATTGTAGGATTCAAGAGCTTCACGTAATACCGGAATCATTTTGCGTCTCCTCTAAAAAAGGGCAAAAAAAATTGGCGGTTTCAGTGTTAGCCTTCGCTGCCTGTTGCACCACCGTGATTGGCTGACCACTCAATCGGGGAGTGTAAAAATTCTTCAATTACGCCAAGTGTACCGGTGTCAAAGTGTTTCCCTTGTTTGCAGACCTCCAACACATCCCACCAAGTAGCCAATGCATGCAGGTTTAGGCCCACCTGGCTTAACTTCTCCCGGGTGTCTGGAAAAATATCGTAGTGAAACACCACAAAAGTGTCACTGACGATAGCGCCTGCAGTGCGCAACGCTTCGCAGAACTTAATTTTACTGCCACCATCGGTGGTTAAATCCTCCACCAACAGAATTTTTGAACCCTCGGGCAGGTCACCCTCAATCTGAGCATCGCGGCCAAAGCCCTTGGGCTTTTTGCGCACATACTGCATCGGCAGCGATAGACGCTCCGACAACCAGGCGGCAAAGGGAATACCCGCCGTTTCGCCGCCGGCGATGGTGTCGATGGATTCAAAGCCTATATCCCTCAAAATCAGCGACGCACCAAAGTCCATCAAGGTGTTCCTGACTCGGGGGTAGGAGATGATCTTGCGACAGTCGATATACACCGGACTGGCCCAACCCGAGGTAAACCGGTAGGGCTCTTCCGGACGAAAATTAATAGCTCTGATCTCGAGCAGCATTTTGGCAGTCATCTGTGCCATCAGTTCACGGTCGGGAAAGCTGTTGATCGACATAGCGACTCCTTGCAACCAGGGCATATTAGCGAAGGCGATAAAACTATTGCCGGCTTTATCGCTTGCTAACCATTCTAGAGAGCCAGGTAGGAGCAAACATTACGTAAAGTGGACTAATTGCCATTTAAAACCCTATGTGATAGCGCATAACCCACAGCGGTTTTATTTCCTATCGTTATATTTGAGAACGTTGAAATTGTATGTGCGTGTTACCCAAATTCTGCTCCGATTACCGCGAATGAATTATTTTGCTCTGTTCACAATCCCGATAACCTGTTGTGCATAGGGGAGTTAATCCAGCCGGTCCCGATTGGCTTGACTAAACTCTAGTGAGAATCGAGTGAAGAACAGGGGGCACTTATGGGAACGGTTGGCATTATCGCCAACCCTGCCTCGGGCAGGGATATCCGCCGCTTGATCGCCAGTGGCATGACTGTCAGCAGTCAGGAAAAGCGCAATATTATTATCCGCATGCTCAAGGCGATGGATGCCTTGGGTGTGGCGCGCGTGGAGATCATGCCCGACACTACCCATATGGGACAGCGGGTGATCAATGAGATCCAGCACGAGCTGGAAACACTCGAGGTCGTGCTGCTGGATATGCCCTACATCATTGGCACACAGCAGGACAGCCTGCGCGCCGCGGAGATGATGGCCGAGCGTAATTTTGCCGCCGTGATTGTAATGGGCGGTGACGGCACCAGCCGCATTGTCAGCAAAGGGTGCGGCGATGTCCCGATGATTCCAGTCTCCACCGGGACCAACAATGTGTTTCCCCGCATGATTGAGGGCACCCTGGTCGGTATGGCCGCCGCGGCCATCGCCACAGGGGCGGTATCCCAGGGCGAGGGCTGCGATCGCGCGCCGCGACTGGAGCTGCTCGATAAAGAGGGCGAAGTCGTGGATATCGCCCTGGTGGACCTGGTCGCGGTGGATGCCGGCGATATTGCCGCCCGGGCGGTGTGGGAGGTGGAGCGCATCAAAGAGGTGTACCTGGCTGTAGCTCGCCCCAACAGCATCGGCCTGTCGTCCATCGGCGGACAGTTGCACCCCCTGGTCGAGGGCAGTGGCAAAGCGCTGCAGGTGATTCTCGGTGACGGCAAAGAAAGCTGCGAGGAAACCGTCGTGGCGCCCATCGCACCGGGCATGCTCAAGTCGCTGGCGGTGCGGTCTTATCGGGAATTTGATCGCGCCGAAGAGATAGCCATTGAATTTTCGCCCTGCGTCATTGCGCTGGATGGCGAACGTGAAGTGGTGATGAAGCGCGGCGAAGACTACCGCGTCAGGATTAATCCCCAGGGCCCCCTGGTGGTAGATGTGGACCGCACGCTGAGCCTTGCGACCCAGCGTCGATTATTAGTATCGAAAAACAAAGAGGTTGTCAGCGCCGAAGAGTGTCTGGCCTGACAACTTTTTAACAACAGTGTTCAAAAGAGCCTGGCTTCCTGAAGGAGGATAACGCGATGAGCTTAACCACAGAGCAGATGACGACTCTGTTTACCAACCTGATCCGGGCGGATCACTACAGCAATATGATGTACCGCCGCATGATGCAGGGCAAACTGATTGGTTTCTACCACCCGGCAGAAGGTGCCATCGCACCGGGCGTCGCCGCCTGTTCCTTCCTGAACCAGGACGATCCTATGTGGCCGCACCACCGCGGTCACGGTATCACCCATATGCTTTCCAAGGGCATCGATATCAAATACTACTTGGCCGAACACACCGGCAAGGAAACCGGCTGCGGCCGCGGCCACTCCGGCTTCCACTACAGCTTCCCCGAAAACCACGTGCACCTGCACTCCGGCTTTATCGGCGCCAACTTTATGGCTGCCACCGGCTACGCCTGGGCGGCCAAGCAAAACGGCACTGGCCAGGTGGTGATGAACTGTTCCGGCGACGGTTCCTACGGCGAGGGCCGCGCCCACGAAGGCCTGTTGATGGCCGCTATCTGGAAACTGCCAGAAGTGTTTGTCTGTGAAAACAACGGCTACGCCATCTTTGCAACTATCGAAGAGATGCATCCCACTGAGGATATCGCCTCCATGGCCCAGGGCCTGGATATCCCCGCTGTGGTGGTGGACGGACAGGATGTGTTTGCCACCGCCGAGGTGGTGCTGGCGGCGATCGATCGCGCCCGCAAGGGGCTGGGCCCGAGCTTTATCGAAGCCAAGTGCCTGCGCTTCAAGGAGCACGATATTGGTAACCGCGACCTGCGCGGTTGGGAGCAGCGCACCCAGGAAGAGTACGACGAAATGCAGAAACGCTGCCCGGTCAATCTCGCCACCGATCGCATTTTGACCGACGGTGTGCTGACCCAGACCCAGATCGACGATATTCACGAAGCCGCCGCCAACGAAGTGACCGAGGCGGAAGAGTTTGCCGACAACAGCGAGATTGCCCGTCCTTCCATCGAGGAGATGGAAAGCATGGTATTTGCCCCCTAATCGGATTGAGGAAGATAACAATGAGAGAGTTAACCTATATTCAGGCAGTCCGTGAAGCCATCCAGCAGGAGATGCGTGCCGATGACAAAGTGTTTGTGGTGGGCCAGGATATTCGCGGCGGCGTCTACCCCCACACCAAAGACCTGGTGGAAGAGTTCGGCCCGGACCGCATTGTCGATACCCCCATTGCCGAGACCGGTATGTTCGGTACCGCCTTTGGCGCGGCGCTGGAAGGCTACCGCCCGATTGTGGATTTTATGTTCGGCAGCTGTGCCTTTGTGAATTTTAACGAATCCTCCACCATGGCCGGCCAGCAATACTTTATGCACGGCGCCAAGAGCCCGCTGCCGCTGGTAATGACCGCCGCGGTGGGCCTCGGCAAGCGTATCGGCAACGACCACGCCATGTTTATTCACAGCACATTTGCGCGTCAGCCGGGCATCAAGGTGGCCATGGCCTCTACCCCCTATGACGCCAAAGGTATGTTTGCCGCTGCCATTCGCGACAACAACCCGGTGATGATCCCCTGGCATACCGGTGTGATGCAAAAGCGTGGCCACGTGCCGGAGGAGCAGTACTACATTCCCCTGGGGGTGGCCGATGTCAAGCGCGAAGGCTCGGATGTTACTGTGCTGGCCAATAGCGAACAGCTCTACAACGCTCTGGACGTAGCCGAGAAGCTGGATGGGCGCATCAGCGTCGAGGTGATCGACCCGCGCTCGTTTGTGCCTTTTGATCTGGAGTGTGTGCTCAAATCCGTCGCCAAGACCAACCGTCTTATCATTATTGATGAAGACTGGGAATCCTGCGGCATGGCCAGCACCATTTCCGCCCGCGTGGTAGAGCATGGCTTTGATCTGTTGGATGCACCCATTAAACGCCTCTGTTTGCCGAATATTCCGATTCCCGGTGGCTATATGGAAGATTACGTGCGCCCGACCAAAGAGAGTATCGAGCAGGCAATTTTTGATATCTGTCAGGGAACGCCCATTCTGGAGGCTTGCGCCTGATCTGTAACTGAGGGAAAGGCCCCTTAAGCGCCTCCTAAGGCATTGTTTGAAAGTGAGGAAATTTTTGTGTCAGTGAGTAACCAAGCCAGTAATGCCACGCCGGTCGAGGACACAGCGTCGGACGTTGCTGTAGAGAGTGGAAATTCCAAAGTGGACGCGATAGCTTTTGTTATGCCAAAACTGGCGATGGCCATGAACGAAGGCACCATTAATGAGTGGATGGTCAAAGAGGGCGATTATGTCGAAAAAGCGCAGGTAGTGGCTTCGGTTGAGACCGAAAAAGTTGCCTACGAAATCGAATCGCCGGATGCGGGTTATTTCCATATTATTGTGGAGACCGGCACCACGGTACCCTGTGGTGAGGTGATTGGCTATTTTGTTGCCAACCCGGAGGAGATCGAAGCACTGAAGCAGTCACTCGAAGCCGAGAGCACGGCAGTAGCGGCAGCGCCCGAGAAGGAAACTGAAAGCGAGCAAGCTCCAGCGGCAGCGGAAACCTCAGTGGCGTCTCCTGCCATATCGGCTCCCGCACCGGCTGTACCGGACCGCGCTGCTGGTGAGCGTATTATTGCGTCACCGCTGGCGAAGAAAATTGCGGCTGACAAAGGATTGGATCTGGCCCTGGTGGTCGGTACCGGACCCAATGGACGTATCCTGAAGCACAATGTCCTGGAAGCACTGGAGCGGGGTGTACAACACGTTGCGGTGGCCACCGTAGGCGGCACTGTGGAAAAAGTGCGTATTCCCATGGCGGGCATGCGCAAAGTGATTGCCGATCGCATGATGCAGAGCTTGCAAACTACAGCACAGCTCTCCTCCAGTTGGGACTCCGATATCACCGACCTTTTGGCGGTGCGCAAGAAATTTGTTGCGCGCGAGGAGCAGTTGGGTACCCGGGTATCAGTCAACGCCTTTATCGTCAAAGCGATTGCTACTGCGATCCAACAGGTGCCAATCGCCAACTCGTGTCTGCAGGGGGATGAGATTGTTATCTACGATTCCATCCATATGGGCATTGCGGTCGCGACGCCCGGGGCTACTGAGTACGACAGCGGCCTGATGGTGGCAGTACTGCGCAATGTGGAATCCATGGGCGTGGTGGAGATCGACAAGCAGATGAAAGCGTTGATTCAACGAGTACGAGAGGGTAGCGCAACACCGGAAGATCTCTCCGGTTCAACCATCACCCTGTCGAGTACTGCTGGTATCGCGCCTCCGGGACTGCACACTGCGCCAGTACTGAATCTGCCGAATGCGGTTTTGGTCGGGCCCTCTACCCCTAAAGAAAAACCGGTGGTGGTTAACGGTGAAGTCGTACCGCGCACCGTGATGCCGATGAGTCTGACCTTTGACCACCGCATCCTCGACGGTGAACCGGCATCGCGCTTTATGAACGCGATACACGAATGCCTGGAAAACCCGGAGTTGATGCTAGCCTGATCGGGTAAAACTCCCCTGGCGGGTGACCTTAGCGGTGACCCGCTGTTTCCCTGAAAAAGTTTATGGAATCAACGTCACGCAGGTGGCGCTGGCGGTGTGATTCTGGTGTAAAAAAAGGTGAAAGAGCGATGTTGAGTCAATTCGACCTGGTTGTGATTGGTGCCGGTCCCGGCGGTTACGTGGCGGCGGTGCGCGCTGCGCAACTGGGCTTAAAAACCGCGGTGGTGGAAAAAGAAAAGCCCGGCGGTGTGTGCCTTAACTGGGGTTGTATCCCCTCCAAAAACCTGATTCATCAGGCGGAGGTTTTTCATTCCCTTAAGGAGATGGAAACTGTTGGCGTGACTGTGGATCGCAGCGGGCTGGACTACGCCCAAGTGCAGGCCAACTCCCGCGACGTGGTGAAAACCTTGACCGGCGGTGTGGCTGGCTTGCTTAAAAAGAATAAGGTGGAACTGATTGCCGGCAGCGCCAAGATTACTGGCAAAGGCGAAGTGACCGTGTATGCGGAAGTGGGCAGCCAAAAGCTCAAGGCCACCCATATTCTGGTGGCGACCGGCTCTCGCCCGATGGAGGTGCCCGGCTTTGAATTCGACGAGCAGTTGGTGTTGTCCTCAAGCGGTATTTTGGCGATGCAAAGCTTGCCTAGCAGCCTCGTGATTTTGGGCGCCGGAGCCATCGGTTGTGAATTCGCCTATGTGATGAACAGCTTTGGTGTCAAGGTCACGCTGGTGGAGCTGGCGGATCATATCCTGCCGACGGAAGACTTTGAAACTTGTGCGGTGTTGGACAAGTGTTTCAAGCGTGAAGGTATTGAGGTGCTGACTCAAACCCGGGCCAAGACCTTGATCAAAACCGATGATAGTGCCACTGTTACCGTGGAAACCGCCGACGGGCAAGAACAGGCGCTTACCGCGGATAAAGTATTGGTTGTGTTCGGCCGTGTCCCCAATACCGAGGGCCTCGGGTTGCAGGAGATGGGGGTCAAACTGGACGAGCGCGGATACGTGCAGACAACGGATTACTGCCAAACCCATGCTGCCGGTATTTACGCCATTGGCGATATTACCCGTTCCCCTGCGCTGGCCCACGTGGCGTCAAAAGAGGGGGAAATGGCGGTGGAGCATATGGCCGATCACGAACCCGATATCAGGGCAGTGGATGCCGATAGGGTACCTTCCGCTATTTACTGTGAACCCCAAGTAACCGGCTTTGGGCTACGTGAAGATCAAGCCAAAGCTCAAGGGATAAAGGTGAAAAAGTCTACCTTTGCCTATCCAGGGGCAGGTAAAACCATCGCTGTAGGCAAACCGGACGGTTTGGTGAAGGTGCTTTGTGATGCCGAAACTGACGAGTTGCTCGGTGCCCATATTGTGGGCCACAATGCCACCGAGTTGATTCACGAACTGTTGTTGGCAAAAAGCACGGAACTGCTGCCGGAGGATATTGCGAACACCATTCACGCCCACCCCACGATTTCTGAAGCGATTATGGAAGTGATGCGCGGCATTAACGGACAACCGATTCACGGCTAAGTAGTGGGGTAGTACTGTGTCAAATCGAGCCATGGAAACTTCCGGTGGTCGCTTGGAGTGTGACCTATTGGGCGAGGATTGGGTGCCAGGAACTGCGTATTTTGGTATCCAGACTCAACGGGCGCTGCGAAATTTTTGTTTAACGGGACAGTCGATTGGTAAATACCCCGAATTGATCCAGGCCCTGGCGATGGTCAAAAAGGCCGCTGCACGCATCAATGCGGCGTTGGGGGACCTGGATCAGGCGCAGGCCACAGCTATTTGCGTGGCCTGTGACGAAATTATTGCCGGTGAATTGCACGATCAGTTTGTGGTGGACTTGATTCAGGGCGGGGCCGGCACCTCCACCAATATGAACGCCAACGAGGTGATCGCCAACCGCGCCTTGGAGCACCTGGGTTACACCAGGGGGCAATACCAGCACCTGCACCCCAATAATCATGTCAATCTCTCGCAATCCACCAACGATGCGTACCCCACCGCACTGCGCATCGCCTTGGTGCTGGCAAGTCGGCCGCTGTCGGACTCGCTGGCACAGTTGATCGCCAGCCTGCGGAAAAAAGCACAGGCCTTTTCCAGCGTCATAAAGATGGGACGTACCCAGTTGCAGGATGCGGTACCGATGACGTTGGGGCAGGAGTTTTCCGCGTTTGCGATCACCCTGGAGGAAGATCAGCAGCGCCTGCATGAGATCCATCAGCTGTTGGCGGAGGTCAACCTGGGTGGGACAGCCATCGGTACTGGCATTAATAGCCGACCGGAGTACCGGTCCTCGGTAGTAAAAGCGCTGGCGGAGATCTCCGGCTTGGCACTCAAACCTGCCCACTGCCCGGTGGAGGCGACGACTGATTGTGGTGTGTTTATTACTCTGTCCGGGCTGCTCAAGCGCCTTGCAGTCAAACTGTCCAAAATCAGCAACGACCTGCGCCTGTTGAGCAGTGGCCCTCATACCGGATTTGGCGAAATTCGCTTGCCGCCAATGCAGCCCGGTTCGTCGATTATGCCGGGCAAAGTCAACCCGGTGATTCCCGAAGCGGTCAATCAGGTGGCCTATCAGGTGATCGGCAGCGACCTGAGTGTCACCATGGCGGCTGAAGCGGGGCAATTGCAGCTCAACGCGATGGAACCCCTGATTGCTTATAACCTGCTGCAGTCGCTGCGACTGATGACGGCGGCGATCACTATGTTGGATAACAAATGTATCCAGGGGATAGAGGCCAATCGTGAACACTGCGCCAGGTTGTTACAAAACAGCATCGGTATTATTACCGCACTTAATCCGTATATTGGTTATGACAACGCCTCGCGGATAGCCAAGCAGGCCCTGGAGACTGGCGCCAGGGTCAGTGATTTGATTCTGGAGGAGGGTTTGATGGATGAGGAGCTGCTGGACAGGGTATTGCAACCCCGGAGTCTCGCAGGCCTCAGACCCTAAACCAGGATTTCCTGTAAATACGTTGTTTGTGCCGATCTCAATTCAAACAAGCGCTCTATAAGTGGTATGGCCTTGGTACTATTGTGCCAAATGTGCGGCGCCATTTTGGTGCGCAGCCGCCCAATAATGGGTCAGTAGACACATGTTTATCTACAGTTAGATCTTAGAAGCCTTTTGAGAAGCTTGGAACTTTGCCAGGTTATATCTCACAAATGTCGCCTCCATCCTCGCTAGAATGCTGTTACTCCTAATATTTGGCTTTCTCTGGTCATCCCCTTGATACGATCCTTTCCTTTTGGTCACCAAATTGATGTATTTACCAAGAGCGGCGCTTAGGCATAGTTATTGCTGAGTGTAAATCGGTCATACAGGCTAATAAATATCCAATAAGAACAAAATATGGTCTCTGAGGTTAGGAGCGTTTACTTCGTTCCTAAAGGCACTTAAGACACACTAGAGGTAGATACAAATGAGCAGAGTTGCAGTAGTTACTGGTGGAACCCGTGGTATCGGTGAAGCCGTATGCACAAAGCTTAAATCAGAAGGTTACAACGTCGTGGCTAACTATGGCGGTAACAGCCAAGCGGCCCAAGCGTTTACCGAGCGTACCGGCATCCCCGCCATGAGGTTTGATGTCTCCGACTTTGACGCCACCAAAGACGCTTTGGAGAAGATTACAGGGGACTATGGCAATATTGGAATCCTTGTGAACAACGCCGGTATTACGCGGGACGGCACCATGCACCGCATGACCTTCGAACAGTGGAACGCGGTGATTCAAACTAACCTCTCATCCTGTTTTAATACGTGTCGCGCTGTGATTGAGGGTATGCGCGCCACTGGTTTTGGTCGCATTATCAATATCAGCTCCATCAATGGTCAAGCCGGTCAGTACGGTCAGGTGAACTACTCCGCCGCCAAGTCCGGTATTCACGGTTTCACCAAAGCGCTGGCTCAGGAAAATGCCGCCAAAGGTATCACTGTGAATACCATCGCGCCCGGTTATATCGACACGGATATGGTCCGCGCAGTACCGGTTGACGTGTTGGAAAAAATCATCGCTAAAATTCCTGTTGGTCGTCTGGGTAAACCCGAAGATGTCGCTCGCTGCGTAGCGTTCCTGGCAAGCGAGAATGCCAGTTTTATCACGGGCTCAACCCTGTCCGTGAACGGTGGACAGCATATGTATTAACACAGGGGCCTGCTAACAGTAGCAGGCCTGGTTCACCAATTATTCTTTTCAGGAAATTGAAAATAAGGCATAGCCAATGATAGAAACTACTGAAAAATTGAATCAATCGGGTAAGGCAGAAATGCAGGTTAAAAACAATAATTTTGACGGAGAAAAGGTCGTGACCGGCTCCACTCAGATGGCGCCTGACCTCATTGATTCACATCACCAAAGTTTCGAAAAGACCGCCACCATCGAATATACGGAGGAAAATCAGAATTTTATAAAAGGGTACAATTAAATAGATCCCTTATTTCTTTTCAACTAGCAGTTGCAACAGAGACAATCAGTTTCTGATCCTTTGTAACAATTTATTCCCGGCCTGCAGATGTACGGTTTAACTCCGGCAGAGTAGGCCGCGGCAATGTGGTGCGATTTAAAAAGCAAGCCCGTCTTATCCGTAGCCGAGGCCTTGTTGGAGCTTGCGCTGGGAAATAATCGCTGACAGTGTTTGTTGATCTCATTCTTCATTTGAGTGGCGATAAACGTCGACATAAAGCTTTTAAAAATCAGCGGGTTGTACTTTTATGTATGTACTATGAAACATAGGGCATACGTTTAATATCGATCTTTTTTAGGGTGTTAAAAATAATAAAAAGTAGATGGTTTGGGATTATTTGAGCCACTTTTTCATGTGTTGGCGCTACGAGGGTGCTACAAAAAATTTTTGTAGCACCCTAATAAGACCATGAAACGCCATGAGGCAGCTAACACTCCTTTCCCATAGCTTACCGGTCCTTTTTTTGGAACAGACGGTTGAATGACCCATGCCTCGGTCAAATCCATCCGAGTCCCCCCCAGCGGTGGTTTTATAAAATATGCTTAAAAAAGCGGACTTTGAGCTCAATAACCGGTTACAGCCAGGAGCGGTATTTTCAGTGTTGCAGTACTTATGAATTTTCCTGCGTCAGGATTTTCATTGGTAGCAGCCGTAGAGGTGGTGTTAGCTGAGGATCACGAACGGCAGGAGTCGGCTCCTTTGCAGAAATTTAGTAATTTAGGGATCAACGGCCGATCTGGCGAATAGCTGATGTTCGAAATCTTACTATTTCCTCTGCAGAAAATTACCGGAAATTCCACATTGCTGCTGTTAGGGGAAACGGTTCACCTGGAATTCGGCTGACCGAGATAGACAGGTGTCAGCCAAGTGCGAGCATTGAGTTTGTTTAGGTATGCCTGGTTTACGAGCTTCCGCAATCTGTACCATAGCGGGCTTCCAAGCGATGTTATTTATACGTCTGAATGGATATGTGAGTGTTGCCAAATACTCAGGATGCAGCCTGTTGTAGAAGCGGTCCTCCGAGGCTGGAATCAAGAGCCAGCCAAAAAATTGAGCAATATATTTCTGGCTATCTGTAAGCGAGATCCTCGCCCCTCATGACTGAAGCTCGTTTGTTAATAGGGTGAATCCATCAACAGGAGGCAATCTCTTCGGGGGTTATGTATGTAAGGTGAAAACCTCAGCCCGGTTGGCCGCTTGTCGTATCTGATATTTGCTTGGACTAATTGTGTTATGAGCTCATCCTGTTGGCGGTCAAGGCTGAGAACTACAATGCCGCTTCTCTACGCCGGGTCGACAGGGGTTTGTAAGGGTTCGGAGGATAGATTGGTTGATTCTCTCTTTCAACTCAAAATTGTGTTGGCGGGCCCTGTAGATGCCGATGTTGTGAAGTGTCTTAATTCTGTGTGCTGCTAATATATAGGGCGTCACGGATGGTGCGCCGCCCCAAAACAGCAAGGCGTCATCGTGATAAGTGAAGTGGTGAATGTAAAATTTAGTAGGGTCTTCCTGGGAAGGCCAATCGACTTACCCAGCAGGTCAATGTTCGCTTCAAAGTCTTTGGCGGTGTTCCTCTCTTCGAGCAACCTTGAGATATATTGGCGGCCCTCTTCGTGAGTTGTTCCTTAATTGAATTATCGATATCTGCGGTATTGACTTGGTCATCTGTGAGTGAAATTCATTTTTTCCAGCTCTGTGTTCATCATTACAAAACGGTTGTAAGTCCAGTGGTCGAATACTTGATAGCTCTTACTCATAGACAAATTTCAATCTGATCGTAAGCTCGGCTAGACAAGGTTGCTCAAACGAGACGCAGCTGGCCTCGTTTGGCAATGATTAGAGTTTATAATAATTGATCTATTTACAGCGGTTCAAGAGGTTTAAAGGGTATCCTTTGTAGATTTGTTTATATAAGAGTAAGCACTAGGTGCAACGGAATCCAAGCTATTTTTCGTAGCTGACATACAGTTTGTCAACGGTTTCAACTGTAGTCCAAGTGCCGCTAAAACCGGCGGAAATGGCAAAAATATCACCTTTGCCAAAGCTCACCTCATTGCCCTCTGTATCGGTCAGTACTATCTTGCCGTCCAGGATACAGATAACCTCGTCTTCCGTATAGTTGACATTGTGAGTGCCGGGGGTGCCTTGCCAATGTCCGGCAGAGAAGTTCTGTTCTGCGTTGGTGAAACAGTGCCACAGGGTTTGCTGCGGATCGCCAGCCACAACTTTTCCCGAATCGATAGCAGAGTGTTCGGCTTCAGCACTGTCTGTGCTAATACGGTTGATGTGTTCAATGGACATAATGGTCTCCTATGTATAAGTAATATCGACTTGTGTGTGCGCAGCTATTGGCGGGCTTCACAGGCCTGTTTAAAGAGTGAAAAAATCTCCTGATAGAAGGCGTTTTCCGTGACATCCCATTCGGGATGCCACTGCGTTGCAAAAACAAAGCGATCATCGCTATTCAGTCGGAAGGCTTCAATCAAGCCGTCCGGCGCCAGTGCCTCTGCCGCCAGCTCTGGTGCCAGATTCTTGATGCCCTGCTGATGAAGGCTGTTGACCTCGGCACCGTCAGTACCGGTAATTTTGTGCAGTAGGCCATCGGCTTCAAATCGGATTGAGTGGGCCGGGCCATACTGCATCAATGGGGGGAGTGTAGAGTCCTCCCGATGATCCATCATGCCGGGGAGGTCCTGCACTTTTTGATGCAGAGTGCCGCCGAGTGCGACATTGATCTCCTGAAAGCCTCGACAGATCCCCAGGATCGGTATATTGCGCTTGATGGCCATAGGTATCAGCGAGAGGGTGGTGGCATCCCGTGACTGGTCGTAGAGGGGGGTGGCCGAGGGCACGCCTCCGTAGTGATGTGGTTCGACATTACTGGGAGAGCCGGTCAATAAAATCCCACCGACCATCGACAGGTAAGTCTCCAGCACATGGGGTGCATCCATGGCCGGAATCAGAAGGGGACTTGCGTCCATACCTTCGGTAATCGCACGTATATATTTTTCCCCGATGGAATGATACGTGTGGTGGTCGATGGTTTTACAATCGGCCACCACACCAATGATCAATCTTTTTGTTGCTGTCATTTTAACCTCTTAACGGCTGATGGCTTTTGTTTCCAGAAAATCTTCAAAGCCATATTCTCCCCACTCCCGTCCATTGCCGGATTGCTTGTAGCCTCCGAAAGGTAAGCTGTAGCCATGGCTCGCATCATTCACCCGTACCATGCCGGCTCGCAATTGGCGTGAGACGCGACTGGCTCGCTCATCATCATCCGTTTGAATATAGGCCGCCAAGCCATAGGGACTGTCATTGGCGATGGCTTCTTTTCTCGACTGGTAGGGAATCATGACCAATACTGGGCCGAACACTTCTTCGCGGGCGATAGTCATGTGGTTGTCGACATCGGCGAACACGGTCGGTCTGGTGAAATACCCGATCTCCATTCCCGCCGGCTTGCCTGGGCTTCCGGCGACTACGCGCGCGCCATCAGCAATCGCCGTTTTCATCAGTGCCTGCAAAAAACCGTAGCTGTTAAAGGCTTTGCGAGCGGCTGCGACGGCCTTGTCTACATCTGCGGCTGTCCCTAGGGTGATAGTTGCAATGGGCTTTTCGGTTGAAGGGTTTTCAACGGCAATGGCCTGTCCGCCAATAGGGTCAACCCATTGGCCATCAATGTAAAATTGACGATAATCTTTCATAGGGTTTCCTCTTTCATCGAGCTCTCTCGTTTATAAATTGCCAATGCAGGACGCTATTGGCAATTTATAACGCTAATGATGGGGGAGTCGGGATCGGGTTAGAGATACCACTCATACTCTCTGGAGGAAATATCCCGTTCAAACTCATTCAGCTCACTGGTCTTTTGCTGGTGATAGACTTCGACAAAGTCTTCGCCCAGGTAGTCTTTCAGTGCTTGTGACTGGCTGAACAGTTGTAGGGCTTCACGAAAGTGAGTGGGCAGGCCACCGGGTTCACTGGCGTTACCTTCAGTGGGTACTTCGGGTTTTTGCCTTTCATTGAGCCCATGGGCAATACCGGCCAGCAGACAGGCGAGCATTAAGTAAGGGTTGCTGTCAGCTCCCGCCACTCGGTGTTCAATGCGGCGATTTTTACTGTCGGAGTCGGGTACACGGATAGCGGTGGTACGGTTTTCATAACCCCAGCTGGTGTTGACGGCAACACAGTTATCGCTTTCATAGCGTCGGTAGGCATTGATATTGGGTGCAAGAATCGCCATGGACGCTGGCAGCACTTCCAGGCATCCGGCGATGGCATAGTGGAGCTTGGTGTCATGATCGGCCTGTAGAACATTATTGCCTTCTTTGTCATAAAGACTCAGGTGCATGTGTTGTCCATTGCCGGCTTCGTTGAGATAGGGCTTGGCCATAAAGCTGGCTTGGAGGCCGTGCTTCTTCGCTACTGACTGTACGGTGCGGCGGAAAGCGGCACACTGGTCTGCTGCCAGCATCACATCGCTTTGATGTTCCAGGTTCAGCTCATACTGGCCTGGCCCCAGCTCTGCAGAAAGGGGGCCGGTTTCTATACCCTGGGCTTTACAGCACACAATAATGTCTGCCAGGCAGTCACTAAAGTCCTCCAGCCGGTCGATGGATAAAAGCGCAGACGTGTCTCGCTCGAAACTTGTCGAGGCTTGTGGCGGTTTGATCAACCCGTTGCTGGTGCGCTTCGGGTCGACCAGGTAAAACTCCAACTCATAGGCAACCGTTGGGAAATAACCCAACTGATGAAACTGTTTCAGGACGTGAGCGAGTACTGCTCGCGGCTCGAAAAAGAGTGGTTCCTCGGAGCTGGCGCTGGAAACCATGATCTGTGCCCGGGGCACCTTTTCCCAGGGTTTTTTAGTCAGAGAACCCGGTACCAGATAAAAATTATGATCCGGGTCGCCGTCATCAAAGCCGTATTTTCCTACCTGCAGAGGAATGCCCACTGGACTGATCAGTGGGGTGGCTCGAGGGAGTTTTACGCCGGTCTCTACAAGTTTTGCCAACTGTGAGATCGGATAACGCTTGCCAAAAAACTGGCCCGATATATTCATCGAGATCAGGTCGACCTCTTTGATGTCAGGGTGCTGTTGGCTAAATTGCTCTATCTCGTCCAGCAGTTGCCGAACTGGATTATCGCTTGTCATTGTCGTCACCTTAATTGAGCAATCTTTGAAAATGTGTCATCTGGCTATTTTCTTGAAGCGCCGAGTGCATCTCTCAAAAGGTAGTACCAGCTGCCTGCCACTACTGCGGGCACCTTAAAATATTTGCCGCCGGGGAAAGGAATCTGTCGCACGCGGGAGAACATATCAAAGCGCTCGGCAGTGCCGGAGAGTGTTTCCGCCATCAGGCGCCCCATGACATGGGTGGTGGTCACGCCGTGGCCGGAGTAGCCGTGGGCATAGAATACGTTGCTGTTGGGGAGTCGCCCCACATCGGGCATACGACTATAGGTAATGGCAAAGTTGCCGCCCCAGGCATAATCGATTTTAACATCCGCCAACTGGGGAAATACCTTCAGCATATCCTTGCGCATTTCCTCCGGGTAATTCTTGGGCTCGGCGCCGCCGTACTTGCTCTTACCGCCAAACAGCAGGCGGTTGTCGGCGGTTAAGCGGAAGTAATCCAGAACATAGCGCCAGTCGGTATAGCCATAGTCTTTTTTCAACAATTCCTGGGCACGTTGCTCACCGAGCGACTCGGTGGTGATGACAAAGGTGCTGACAGGAATGAGTTTGGCATCCAGCTTTGGTATCAGGTTACCCATATAGGCGTTACCACAAAGCACCACATATTTGGCAGCGACTTCGCCCGAATCTGTATAGACCGTGGGGTTCATCGTGGTATCAATACGGGTCACCCGTGAGTCTTCATAAATTGCAGCTCCTAGGGATTCGAGTCCGCGGGCCTCACCGATCGCGAGATTGAGCGGGTGCAGGTGGCCACCATTGGGGTCGTAAAAACCGCCTACATAATTCTCACTGTCGACCATGGTTTTTGTGGATTCATGATCCGGGTACATGACCAGGTCATCGTGACCGCAGCGCGCCCAAACCGACCTTTCTGCCTCCATGGCCCGAAGCTGTTTGTGGTCAGTGGCCAATCCGGCGTGACCGGGTTTGAAGTCACAGTCAATATCGAATTCGGCAATATGCTCGCGAATAATGTCGCAGCCTTCCAGGGCCATATCTAAATAAGATTTAGCGGCATCTTGGCCAAAGCGCTTCTCCAGTGCCCCGATGCCGGTGTTGTAGCCGATAATCGCCTGGCCGCCGTTGCGCCCGGAAGCCCCCCAGCCGATTTTAGATCCCTCTAGAAGAACGACTTTATATCCACGTTTGGTGAGGTGGATAGCGGTGGAGAGCCCGGTAAAGCCTCCGCCGACAACACAGACATCGCAATCGACACGTCCCTTCAAAACGGGATAACGGGTTTCACGATTGCGGGTTGCGGCATAGTAGGAATTGACGTGTTGGTTACTGGTCATCACTGGTTCTCTCAAATCTCGTTAAGTTTCCTGACCCTAAGGGCCCTTTTGCGGATATAAGCAGCATTTAAAACTGTTGCTGAGCTGTTGTATCGCAATTGTTTTGCACCAGCAGGGGCTTGGTTATTGATCGACGGATAGGAGCTTATGGAAACGCCAGAACCTAGAACAGGTGAAAGAGAGGACAACAGGGGGATAATTAATGACAGGCCTGTACAGGGACCTTTTGCCTTGCCAGCCCTGTGCTACAGGCCTTCCGTTGCACCAATAAGGGGCGTACTGAGGGAGAGGGAGGTTGTCACTATTTGTCCCTCTGTTGTCCTGATTTAGCCTAAGGGGTCTTCTTCAAATCCATTATGGTTTGAGTTCAGGCTTTTATGCTGGAGCTTCACCCAGATTTATCGTAAGACAACTATAAAATCAGAACGACGTTGGAGTAGAGAGCTATGATCGAAACCAAAGTGCTTAGTAAGCGAGCCCTTGCTTATGGCATTGCCCTGGCTGCTGCGGGTATGACCGCTAATTCAATGGCAGAATCCTTTTCTATTGAGGAAGTAATTGTTACAGCACAGAAGCGTGCACAGACCTTGCAGGAAGTTCCGGTTGCCGTATCGGCGTTCAGTGAGGACTTTATGGCGCGAGCGGGCGTAGAAGACGTCCGTGGCCTGGTGGCCATGACCCCGGGTTTTGCCGGTGCCTCAGAGGATAGCTATATCGATGGCATGTCCATGCGCGGCATCAGCACTAATGACTTTGGTATCGGTGGTGATCCTTCCATCGCCATGTTCCAGGACGGTTTCTGGCTGGGACGTAACGGTGGCGTACAAAATGCTTACTTTGATATTGAACGTGTTGAGGTCGTTAAGGGTCCACAGGCTACCCTGTTCGGCCGTAACGCCATCGCCGGGGCCGTGAGTGTCACCACCAACAAGCCTGTCGATGAGTTCGAGGGCAAAATCGGTTTGGGCCTGGCCGAAGAAAACCATCGTGAGCTGACTGCCACGATCAATATCCCGCTGACGGAAAAACTCTATTTCCGTGGCTCCGTTTACGGGATGGAAAACGACGGCTGGCTGGAAAACCTCCAGGGCGGCGATGACTTTGGCTTCCACAAAAATAGCGGTACACGCCTGGCGCTGCGCTATGCGGGCGATACAGTGGATGCCACGATTACCGCCAGCTACGAAGACCGTGAACAGAACTCGTCCATTTATTGGGATGCGACTAACAATATTGGCCTGAACACCCCTAAAAACAAGGCTAACTCCAACCTCTTGGGTGAAGATGCTATCGATGAGGGCGAAATCGCCAGCGTGGTCGCCAATGTCGAAGTGGAGCTGCGTGACGACCTGAGCCTGACCTCTATCACAGGCTGGAAAACTTTCAATCACCGCTACCTGGAAGATAACGACGGCAACCCCCTGCCAATTTCGGAGCTGTTGCTAGATAACAGTGTGGAGTATATCAGCCAGGAATTTCGCCTGAATGGCGAAACCGAGAAGGTCACCTGGTTTGCTGGTATCAGTGCCTATGAAGAAACCATTGAGTCAACACTGGGTTATAACTACAACGAGGATGAACTCTGTGCGGCCATCTCGCGCACCGAGACTGCAGATTTCCCCGGTGGCCCGGTACCCGATTGTAGTAATCCGGGCTTCTGGCAGGATTACTGGGGGGGTGGTGCAGCTCCAGCGCCAGGAGAAACCCTCGCCAATGCGCAGGAATATATGCTCGATGAGGTGAACAGTAATGGTTGGGGTGTGTACGGTGATGCGACCCTGCATGTGGACGACGCGTTGGATATCACCTATGGCGTGCGTTATACCGAAGACACCAAGAAAATGACCATGGCTTCCCCGGATACTGGTGGCTGGCTGGGCAATAATATCCTGAATCTGGGCCCTCTGGCAGAAGTGTCTGAAACCGAGACCTGGGATGAGATTACTCACCGTTTGGCCGCGAACTACCAGTTGAACGAAGATATCGCTTTCTATGCCAGTTACAGCCAGGGCTATAAGAGCGGCGGCTTTGGTTCTTTCGGTGTGGATGCGGCGGGCACCCCCGATGCCTTTGATCCAGAGACGGTAGACAGCTATGAAGTCGGTACCAAGACCCAGTGGCTGGAAGGTCGCCTGAACTTTAATGCGGCTCTCTATCACTTTACCTATGATGATATGCAGCTGACTCACTATGCAACGACCGGCTATGCCGACGTGGAGAACATCGGTGAGGCGGAGGTGACCGGTATCGAAATGGATCTGCGCTACCTGCCTGCCGAGAATGTCGATATTTATTTCGCGGCTTCCTACCAGGACTCTGAAGTGGGCGATGAAACCGAGTTGAGGGCGTTGGGCGTCTGTGTTGTCTGTGAGGGCAATCAGTTACCTTTGGCGCCTAAAGCCACTGCCGCCTTGATGGTCACCTACACCATCCCGGTGGAAAGCGGTGAGTTCTATGCCACCTTCGAGAATCAGTACTCCGCCAAGCAGTACAGTGATTTGGATAACTCTGATGTCACCGCTCAGGACCGCTGGTCTGAAATCCATCTGCGCTTTGGCTATGACAGCGCCGAAGACTGGAGTGTAAAACTCTGGGTTGAGAATGTGGCCAGTGACGAGCACTTTGAGCGTGCTTGGAACCAGGAAGGCTACGGTTTCAACAATCTTCAAACCTGGACCTCCAGACCGCGTACCGTGGGTGTGAACTTTGATATGAGTTTCTAGCACTCAATCGAAAGGGGTTAGGCAGCTAACCCTTTTTCCCCTCGGGCGGCGGTACCTACCGCCGCCCCTTGAACCCTAAGGTTATTCTCGCGATGATTGAGCTCTGATCGCTATAAGCGGTAATCTTTGGTTGATTTTTAAGGTGAGAAAACCGTTTTGGATTCCACAGTAACAACTACTTATCCGCAAACCGCACTCGAGCACCATCGAACCATTTTTGATGGTTGGCGATCGATTTCTGTTTCCCTGTATATGACATTAGTCGGATACAGTGTGCTTGTTGGGGTTCCGGTCATTAGTTCCGCGTGGGTGGAGCTGCTCGGTTTCACCGATGCTCAAGTCGGTCGAATAGCAGGAGCCGATCTTGGGGGAATGTCACTGGGTGCTGTTCTCACTTCGTTAGTAATAGGCCGCATCAATCGTCGATTACTGATTCTTGTGGGTACATTGTTGGCGGTGCTGGCGAATGGGCTCTGTATGGTTCAGGTCCAGTACGAAGAGGTTTTGTGGTTGCGTGTCATAGCCGGTGTTGGCAGTGGTATCTATACGGCCACTGCCGTTGCTACACTCGGCGCAACATCGCGTCCCGCACGCGCTTTCAATATGTTGCTGTTTGCTTTCGCATTTTCTCAAGCGCTTGAGATGCACTTGTTGCCACAACTTTCAATGAATGGCATTTATAGCGTTTTTATTGCTCTGTATGTGGTGGGTTTGTTTTTCCTGCACTGGATTCCCTCTAGCCCAGAAACTCATAAGGCCGGCGTAGAATTGGATGTGGCTGATTCCTCCGGGGCTCATAGCCATGTTCATCAACACGTACCCCGATATGTGCCCTGGCTTTGTTTGGGGGCAATATTCTTTGCCTATATAAATATAGGGGCCTATTGGACCTATATCGAGCTGGCAGGCGTTGATGCTGGCGTTCAGGATGAATGGCTGGGCCAGGTGCTGGTATGGGCATCATTTATGGGGATTACGGGGTGCCTGGTTGCTACAGTGGTGAGCAATCGTTTTGGCTTGGCGCGTCCGCTACTGCTGGCGTTACTGTTTATGGCGTGGATCGTCGGTATGCTTGGCGGCAGTGTTACCAGTACAAATATTATGTTCAGTGTGTGTATTTTTAATTTTCTCTGGATCTTTATTGATGTCTATCAGATGGGGACGCTATCCAATATAGATCGCGCCGGCGTATTTGTTTCGTTGACGCCGGGTGCGCAGGGGTTGGGACAAATCGTGGGCCCAAACGTTGCCGCGTCAATGCTTGAGGCGAATCTTGGCTATGGCAATATATTTGTTATGTGCGCATCGGCATCCCTGGCGGCGCTGATAATCTATGGCGTGATGTACATGCGCCTGCGCCGAATAATTCCGGCGCTTGCCGATGCAGGCTAAACTTTTCGATGCTCATCAACGTGAACAAGCGATGACAATCTGACAGAGGTGACTGCTGCAAACAACTTTGTTAGAAAAGTGGCTGACTATGTTTCGGTGTCATTGGCTAATCGATATTCGTTGGGGGTAACCCCCGTCCACTTTTTGAAGGCAGTACGAAAACTGCGCACATCCCTATACCCCAGAGAGTGAGCAATAGATTCCACCGTCATTGAGGTTGAATTGAGTAGCGCCTTGGCTCGAGCGAGTCGAATATCATCAATAAACGTCTGATAGGATGTGCCTAGTTCTCCCAAGCGGCGGCTCAGTGTACGGGACGAAATATTAAAATAGGAAGCCGCCTCTTCAATAGAGGGTACACCTTGATCATAGGTTTCCACAAATCCACGCAAAGCAAACAAAAGCCCTCTTTCCCCTCTCAATCCTCGTGCACGCTTTTCACACAGGTCGTGAAATAATACAGCATATTCGGGTTCCGCGTAGGGGAGCGGTCGTGACACAGTGGATTGAGAAAGCAGCAGCTTATTGTGAGATGAATTGAAAAACACCGGGCATCGAAAAAACTCGGAAAATGCCTGGTTGTCGGTCATCTGGCAAGGATATGAAAAAAAAACCGCCTCAAACTGAACCGGCTCTGCCACTATCTGATGAAGAATTGTAGAGAAAGAGGCAAAAGTATTTTCAACTTCAAATTGTGCCGTGCAGGCATCGGCCGGTGAAGGCTGCATGGTGAGGCAAACCATCGATTGGCCCTGAAAGACTTCCGTCCCTAAACCCATATGTGCCGCCCAATTGATCAGCGGTGAAAATTTCACTGCCAATTGTAATGCATCCCGTAACGTATTTGCTCCGAGCATGGCCTGACCTAGCACGCCGATACTGTTAATCCCCAATCGTTTTCCTTGTCGCAGTGACAGTAGTGGATCGCGATTTAGGTTGGCAATGCGTGCATAGAGTTTCAGTTCTTGCGGTAAAGGTATAAGCTGCGCGGGGTTTTGCAGATCATCTGCGGTCATGCCTGTTCCTTCAAGCAGCAGGTCCAGGGGAATTCCCTGTTTCTCGTTCAGTTCAAACAATAGTTGGTGAATTTCGTAAGCATGCCACGTGGGCGTTGCTACAGTCGCCGGCTTCTCTTGCGTGATGGAAGAGGACATTTGTTGCCTCTATTTGTCCTGTTTTATCACCTTATTGTGCCGTTTTTTACTTATTGCTGCAACATTGGGTCCGTTTGCTCAGGGTTTTGCTTAGTTTTTCTTTGAGGTATACAGGGTACCGCGGGCACCATAAGCAGATTTATTGTAAAGTGGCTATAGTTTCCTGACAGAGCAGACATGACACCAAGTATGACTTCTTAGGTGAAGTAGACATTGTCTCACTGATAATTTAGAGAGAATGTAGACTCGTGTAATCGGAACTCACTCCCCTTGCCGTCACTCGGCGTCAGAGGCTCGTAAGTCAGTTATATCAGGGCAGTAGCAGTTATTAGTTCGTGGATATGTCAGTAGTCGATGGCTCCACTGGCCTTGCTTGTCCCGCTCATCGCACTAGCGAGTAGACTCTCCGATGGTGTGCCGTGGATATGGATGTTGTTGTTCACGTAGTTGACCTCGGCCTTCTTCGTAAAATGTATATATTTGTGAATTTTTTGGGGATGGTGAGTTTCACTCATTTTTGGTTATATTTAATTAATATGAAAAAATAATTTCTTATAGTGAAATTCTTTTTTAACTGTATTTGACTGCCAACGTCGTTTCAAAAGAGGAATATTTATAAATAACAATGACTTAGTAATGCCTGCCAGCTTTTAGATCACTTCTTTTGAGGAAGATCAAACAGATGTAGGAATTGATTCTTACAGGAATTTCTTTACATTTCCATATTTCCGTGAAAATATATCAGTCATATTTTTACTTTTATGAAATTATGGGTATTATTGGTACATCTTTGAATAAGAGGCTTTGAGTATGTGGAGAGTTGGTGTAGACGTTGGTGGCACTTTTACGGATTTGTTTGCCTGGGAAGAGAACACGGGAAAACAGGTAACAGCAAAAGTCCTTACCACAAAACAGGATCGTTCTATTGCGGTTCTTGAAGCAATTCACCAAGCCGGCATTGAAATATCAGATATTTCACATCTGATGCATGGCACGACGACTGCCACCAATGCGTTGATTGAGCGAAGTTATCCTGATGCGGCCTTCATTACGACAGAGGGGTTTCGCGATACGATCGAGATCGGGCGCCAGCACCGAGAGCACTTGTACGATCCCTACCAAAAGAAACCAAAGCCCATCATCAAGCGCCGCTATCGCTACACAGTGCCGGAGCGAACCAACGTTAAGGGTGAATCTGAACGCCCATTAGACGAGTCGGTTGCTCATGAAGTCGCCAAGAAAATTCGAGATATTGGAATACAATCTGTTGGAATAGGTTTTATCAACTCCTATGTTAATGATCAGCACGAGCAGCGGATGCGAGAAATTGTACTTGAACATTGCCCAGATATTCATATCGTACTCTCCGGGGAAACCCGACCGGTGTTTCGTGAGCACGGTCGATTTACCACAACAGCGATTCGCGCAGCTTGTATGCCGGTGATGGCGAAGTACATTGATGACCTTGAGGATCGGCTGAGCAAAAACCATTTTGAAGGCAAGTTGCTCATTCTTAAGAGTAGTGGTGGTGTGATGTCGGCTGAACTGGCCCGAGAGCACCCTGAAGATATGTTGGAATCAGGTCCTGCAGGTGGTGTTGCTTATGCCGGTTACCTGACTCAGTTGAGTGGTTTTGACAAGATTCTGCACTCCGATGTTGGCGGTACCAGCTTTGATGTGTCAATCGTCGAGCATGGCAAGGGGTTGATTACGCGCAATCACGAATTGGAATGGGAAGTACCCGTTGTTGTGCCCATGCTGGATATTCACAGCGTCGGTGCTGGAGGGGGATCCATCGGCTGGGTGGATCAGGGGGGATCTCTGCGAGTTGGTCCCCAAAGTGCGGGCTCAGAGCCGGGACCGGTGTGTTACGGTAAAGGGGGCACCGAACCGACCATTACCGATGCCAACTTGTTATTGGGGCGCCTGGAGCACACTCTCGGTGGAAAAATGAATCTCGATATCAGTGCGGCCGAAAAGTCAATGGAAAACCTGGCCGAGAAGATTGACCTGTCAACGCTGGCGACGGCAGAGGGCATGATTCGCATCGGCTGTGAATATATGGCGCAGGCAGTAAAAAAGGTATTGATCTCTCGGGGGCGTGATCCGCGCGATTTTATTTTTGCCAGTTTCGGTGGGGCTGGCGCATTACATGCGTGCATTGTGGCTAAGTCGATGAATATTCCAAAGGTGATCGTCCCTCCCTACGCCGGTGTTGCCTCGGCCTTTGGTGCTACGGCTATGGATCTGCGACAGGACATGGAAAGTTTTTATTACTCGCCGGTGAAAGATTCGGATGTTGGCAAGATCAATGAAATTTTGGCCGAGTTGGAAGTGAAAGCTAAGAAAACGCTGGCGGACCAGGGTGTCGGTTGCGAAAGCGATATTGAGCTGATTCGCACAGCGCAGATGCGCTATGTCGGTCAGTCCTACGAAGTGGATACGCCTATTCCCGATGGTGAATTGACGGCTGCAAGCCTGCCAGGAATAGAGACAGAGTTCCACGCAGCACATATGCGGGAGTTTGGTGTTAGTTCGGATGATTTCGACCCTGCCTTTGTCTCTTTCGGTATTACCGCAATTGGCAAAATGGAATCGCCTCCGCCGATGGATATGGGGCATGTTAGTGAGGGCGATGCGATTAAGTCCGTTCGCGATGTGTTCTTCGATGGTGGATGGCTGCAGTGCTCGGTCTATGACGGTGAGGTGTTGGGGCCAAAACACAAAATAAACGGCCCGGCAATTATTGAGTACGAACACGCCTGTACGGTCATGCCCCCAGGTACGCACGCCATCGTGAATGAAATGGGCGCACTGATAATTACTATAGAGTCTTAAGGAGTTAGTGATGAGCAAAGATGTAATGACAGATACTCACAATGATATAGACCCTATCACTTTTGAGGTCATGCGCAGTATATTTGAATATGCCAGCGACCGAATGGCGACAGTCTTGCAGCGATCCTCTTTTTCCCCCATTTTGGCGGATATGCTGGACTTTTCTAACGCAATTTATGATGCAGACCTGCAGCTTCTGAGTCAGGCGGCCAACTGCCCCATACATTTGGCAGCGATGAAATTCAGTGCGGAGGAGGCGGTAAAAAAGATCGGTAAAGAAAATGTCCACGAAGGTGATGTGCTGGTAGTTAATGATCCCTACAGCGGCGGAACACACATTAACGATATCTCCTTTATTATGCCGATCTTCTACAAGCAAGAATTAATCGGCTATGGCGTCAGCCGAGGGCACTGGATGGATCTCGGCGGTGGTGGGGCAGGCGGTCAGGCCTTTAGTACTCATATAGCTGCAGAGGGCTTACGCTTGCCACCGCTGAAAATGTTCTCCGGCGGCAAAATTAACGAAGACGTATTTGCCATTCTTATGAACAATACGCGCACGCCGCATTTCATTCAGGGTGATTTGCAGGCACATTTGGGCTGTCTTCGCGGCGCCGAGCAAGAACTCCAGCGCGCCTGCGATCGCTACGGTGTAGCTACCGTTAAAAAGGCAATGAAAAAGATTCAGGCCTATACAGAAAAGATGATCCGCGAAAGTATCAAGAAGATACCTAACGGCATCTATGAGGCTGAGGATTACGCAGACACTGATGGTATCAGTGAGGGACAGGTCAAGGTAAAGGTCAGACTGGAAATTGATGAAACCAGCATCAAGGTCGATTTTGAGGGCTCTGACCCTATCTGCGAAGGGGCAATTAATTCTCCTCGTGCCAACACTATTTCTGCAGCTTTGTACTCGCTCCAGTTCTTCCTGGCACCAGATGCGCCGCAAAATCAGGGCATGTTTAACCCCATTGAGGTTGTCTTGCCGGATAATTGCTGGCTGAATGCCCAGTGGCCAGCGCCGACCATTGCCTGTACCACGCTGACATCGTCAAAGATTACCAGTGCTATCTGGCAGGCTTTGGCAAAAGCGATCCCTGAATCCGTTACTGGTACTACATGCGCCGAGTGTAACTGGTTTGTTGCCAGCTGTACTTCTCCTGACGGTTCCATGAATGTGTTCTCAGACTTGCCAGCAGGGGGCTGGGGGGGGACTCCCTATTCCGATGGCATGAGCGTCACCATGGATCCTCTGGGTAATTGTATGAATATGCCGGCAGAAACTGCGGAGTTGTTCTTCCCCATCGCCTACGAGTCCTTTGAGCTGAGAAATGATTCCGCGGGACCCGGACGTCACCGCGGTGGTTTGGGAGCCGTGTTCAAGGTGCGATTTTTGGGGGGCGGCGAGTTAGGCATGGAAACATCGCGAACCCTTGAAGGCAGCCCTGGTGCGAGTGGTGGTTTTGCCAGTGAGGTGCAGCGTGCAAGCCATATCTATGCCGATGGTACTTCGGAGGTTATCGGCGGTTTAGATGCAGAAGGCAACTGGAAGAATCCCTTGTTGGCATCACATAAATTTGGTGCCGGTGACGTGTTTATGTTTGAAAGTACCGGTGGCGGCGGTTGGGGAAATCCAATGAGACGTACGATACAAGAGGTTCACGAGGATGTGTTGGATGAGTACATCAGTATTGATTCGGCGCGGAAATATTATGGCGTCGTTATCAACCCCGATACTATGTTGGTTGATGAGAGTGCAACTGACGCTTTAAGAAATTAAAACCGGTGTGAACTGGAGAATCTGAGCAGGGACGCCTTGGATTTAGTTGATGTCGATTAAAATATACTACTAGCGACTACAATGAATGAAGGCGAGGAGAACGTAGCATGAGATATATCACTGATAGGACAAAACTCAGTATCGCTTTAGCGGCAATTAGTGAGCAGAAATTCAATGCTTTGTGTATAGGGGCGACAGCATTACTGCTTAGTGTTGCGCCAGCCTATACCGCAGAACCCGATGTTGGCCGTAAATCTTCTGCCCTGTTGGAAGAGGTTATTATTACCGCTCAGAAAAGAAGTCAATCTATTCAGGATGTCGGTATTGCTGTTACCGCTTTTTCAGGGGATCAGCTAAAAGACTTTGGGTTCACTGAGAGTGTAGATATAGCAAGAATGACTCCAAACGTGGCTGTATCCGGCAGCTATGCGGGACAAATGTCTCAGTTCACTATCCGCGGGGTTACGCAAAATGATTTTAATGACCACGTGGAATCTGTGATTGCCGTGTATATTGATGAAGGCTATGTTGCCATGCAGCAAGGGCAAACCTTCTCGATGTTCGACGTTGACCGGGTTGAGGTTATGAAAGGACCTCAGGGGACGTTATTCGGTCGTAACGCCACTGGAGGTTTAGTGCATTTTGTGACCAAAAGACCTACGGAGGACTTCGAGGGCTATCTGGAAGGTACTTATGGCGCTTATAATGAGGTAAAAATTGAAGGTGCCGTCAGCGGGCCGTTGACTGATTCTGTCCGCGGTCGACTGTCGGCATTGTACAATAGTTATGATGGTTACCTGGATAACAAATATCCGAACGAGACCTTTGTGCCAGTGGAATTTGAAGCAGATTTAAATAGCGGAACTTTGCCGGGTACGGGGGATGATTTGGGAGGCGTTGACAGTAGTTGGGCTGTTCGCGGGCAACTTATTTTTGATATCGATGACAGTGCTTCACTCCTGCTTTCTGCGTTTGGAGGGAAATCCACGGCATCAATCGGTCCCTACCAGAACACACCTTCCCAGGCTGTTCTTAATGCCGATGGCGTGCAGATCAATACCGTATACCCGGATCCATCATCGTCAACTTACAATTGTGAGACGATTCAAAGCGGAGCGTGTGTTAATGGTGCCTTCGACCATGATGGAGACGCTACAAGGCCAGTGCCCGGTGGAGATTTCTTTGGTTATATAGATCCTGATGGCAGTGACTTTAAGACCTCGAGCGACTACACTTTTGATGACTTTAACGAAAATGAAACCTATGGCCTCACAGCCAATTTGAGTATTGATTTCGAAAGTTTTACCTTCACATCGATAACCGATTATAAGGGCTATGAAAAAATCTTTGGTTTGGATTTGGAAGCAGGTCCTGTGAATCAGTTCTTTTGGATTGGTACTGCTGAGGCAGACACAATTACTCAGGAATTTCGCTTAAATGGCGACAGCGAAAATCTGAGTTGGGTGGCAGGCGTTTATTATCTCAATATCGATAATGAAAGTGCGAGTGGCTTTGGTGCACTGCCTGATAGCGCCTACCCTTTCTCAGCCTGGGATCAACCGCGAGTTGTAGAGATGGAAACGACCTCTTATTCCTTGTTCGGACAAGTGGAATATGCGTTGTCGGATCAAGTGTCGTTGATTGCGGGTCTTCGCGGTACGCGAGAAGAAAAGGATTACGAGCATGCCGTCATTTTCGCCTGGCCAACCACCAATGGTGACCCTAAGGATTGGGACTATGCTCCTTCAGTCACTGCGCCAGGGTTTGAAGCATTCTTTCGGCTGCCCTATAAAAAAGAGACCCGTGAAAACTTATGGACCGGGAAATTACAGCTGGATTATCGCCCCAATCAGGATTGGCTAATTTATGCTGGTATCAGTCAGGGCGTTAAAGCGGGCAGTTTTAACGCGGGTGATCCGGGCATTCCCGAAGCGCAGCTGCCCTATGACAAGGAAGTGCTGGTAAGCTATGAAGTGGGATTTAAGTCTACACTGAACGATAACAATATTCGCTTCAATGGTGCAGCTTATTACTATGACTACAGTGATTATCAGGCTAGTCGCTGGACCGGTGTCGGCAATCTGATCATCAATGCTGATGCAAGCATCTGGGGATTGGAGGCAGAGCTTATGGCGGCCGTAACGGACAATCTTGACGTAATGCTTGCGGTTGGTTATCAAGAAAATACTGTAGAGGATGTGCCGATCGGTGACACTATTAAAGATGTGGAGACCACTTTTGCTCCAAATCTTACTGCTTCGGCGATGGCGAAATATCATTTTCCCGCGGAAGTGTTTGGGGGGGAAGCTTCGTTACAGCTTGATGTCAGTCATCAATCGGAAGTATGGCATAACCTGAGCAATTTCGACGCTACACAATTGGATGCCTATACGATTGGTAATGTGCGATTGAGCTGGTTGAATGCTGACGGTGATTTAAGGCTTGATGCCTTTGTCAAGAATGTTACGGATGAGGTATACGATTCGATCGGCTTTGACCTGTCACAGGTGTGTGGCTGTAACTTGCAGGCTCAAGGAAAGCCCAGGTGGTGGGGGGTTTCCCTTAAGAAGGAATTCTAAGAGAGATCGCTTTGTAAAAGAAGCCATTTCAATAGGTGGGGTACCCGTAAAGGGTGCCTACCATGCTTTTCCGAATCTCTAAGGCCGCCTAGGGAAACAAAATATCATAAGTGCAGAAAGAGTTATTCTTTTGGGTAATGATTTGATTGAATTGCGCTGGGGGGTAGATACAGAGGCTCCAAGTATGGCATTATATTCATATATATGAAATTGATTGCTGACCTTTATTGGTAGATATTCTAAGTGGGCTTGGTTTATATCATAGTGATAAGGTACTGGAGTAGGAGTCAGGAACAGTGGTTGAAAAGGTTGTAAAGTTGGATGGAAAAAGTGCTGCCAATATGGATGGAGCAAAAGGCGACCGGATTGGGGAAGATATTCGTCGTCTGAGGAAGGCTCGCAAGATGACACTCAATGAGTTGTCTGACAAAGCCGGCATTTCAGTGGGCTATCTCAGTCAAATCGAGCGAAATATCTCCTCGCCCACTGTCAAAGCAATGTTTGATATCAGTCATGCGCTGGGTGTAAATGTGGGTTGGTTCTTTCATAGTAATGAAGATCAACAGCAGGAAGAAAGCCGCTATATTGTACGTTCCGATAAGCGGCTGAAACTGCGATTCGAGTCGGGCATTACTGACTACTTGCTAAATACCAAGGCTGTGGGCGATCTTGAGGTTTTACTAAGCACTTTTGCGCCGGGTTCCAGTTCGGGTGAGGAAGCATACCAACACGAGGGTGAGGAATGTGGAATTATCCTTGCTGGAAAATTTGAGCTATGGATTGAAGAAAAATCATACCTGTTAAACGAAGGCGATAGTTTTTCTTTTCCAAGCACATTGAAGCACAGCTATCGCAATCCCGGGGATACTGAAACCAAGGTTATGTGGTGTATAACTCCTCCTACGTATTAACTCTTATAGCCTGCCTTTTGGCAGGCTTCAGTGCATACTAAATAGACTGTGTTCTTGCACTGGTTTAGGGAGAAATCTAAAAAAATAAATCTGATCCTTCTCCCTTGCATGTAGACGCTCAATAGGCGCCTTTACACTATCTCCCGTTGTTTCTTCTTATCTTCATGTGGCTGGTGGCAGTGTGGTATTCATCAGTGGATTGTGCGCCAGCGCTGCTCCCCTTCAATATCTTTTGTAATTGGTTCTTGGGTTTTCCCTTACAGTCATTGATTTGGAATGATCCAAAAAACCATCGCAGTGAAATTATTGAATTATATTTTCACTGTAGTATAATTCATTTTAATGAAATTCACTTCCCGTGTATTCGCGGCTATCGCTTCTGCAGGGGACATCCTCGTGATTGGCTGTTGAATAAAACCCGATTGGAGAATCACCATGTCAAAACCTCTACCCTCATCCGCAAAAGTTGTAATCGTCGGCGGCGGGATCATTGGCTGTAGTATTGCCTACCATTTGACTAAGTTAGGGTGGAAAGATGTCGTTTTACTCGAGCGCAAACAGTTGACTTGCGGTACTACCTGGCACGCAGCCGGGTTGCTAACTACCTTGCGGTCTACAGAAAACCAGACCTTGCTGGCAAAGTATACCCAGGAGCTCTACAAGAATCTGGAGAAGGAAACCGGTCAAGCTACAGGCTTTATGGGTATCGGCTCCATTCAAATTGCCAGTAGTGAAGCGCGGTTGGAAGAGATGCGTCGCGGCTGTGATATGGCTAGTTGTTTCGGTGTTGAATACCGTGAAATAAGCCCCGGTGAAGTACAGGATATGTGGCCCTTGGCCGATGTTAGCGATGTGTTGGCGGGCTTCCACTTCCCGAACGATGGCCGCACCAATCCCACGGATACTACTCAGGCTTTGGCAAAGGGAGCCCGCATGGGGGGCGCCAAGATCGTTGAGGAAACCAAGGTCACCGAGATTCTTCAGGAAAGTGGTAGCGTTGTCGGAGTCGTGACCGATAGAGGTGAAATCAGAACGGACTATGTCGTCAACTGCACTGGGATGTGGGCACGTGAGTTTGGCTTGATGGCAGGCGTCAATGTTCCTTTGCAGGCGGCAGAGCACTACTACCTGATTACTGAAAACCTGGAAGGTATGCATTCACAGTTGCCGATTTTACGGGATCCAGATAACCAGGCCTATTATCGAGAAGAAACCGGAAAATTGATGCTAGGCCTTTTTGAGGCAAAGGCAGCACCTTGGGGAATGGACGGTATTCCAGAGCACTTTTGTTTCGATGACCTGCCGCCGGATTGGGATCGGATGATGCCCTACCTGGAACAAGCGATGAGCCGTATTCCTTCAATGGGAGAAGCAGGCATTCAGTTATTCTTCAATGGGCCAGAAAGTTTTACGCCCGATCATAACTACTTGATGGGCGAAGCTCCTGAGCTAAAGAATTTTTTTGTTGCCGCAGGCTTTAACTCACTGGGAATTTTGTCTGCCGGTGGAGCGGGCAAGGTTATGGCAGACTGGATAGTTGATGGCCATGCACCCATGGATTGTTTTGATACTGATATTCGGCGGGTGTCACCCTTCCAAAACAATAAAAAGTACCTGGGGGATAGAGTTGTGGAATCCTTGGGGTTGGGGTATCAGTATCACTGGCCGTTCCGGCAATGGGAAACGGCCCGCGGTGTGAAAAAATTAGTGCTTCACGAACAGCTTGCCAGGGCCGGCGCCTGTTTTGGTGAGTCGGCCGGTTGGGAGCGAGCCAACTGGTATGCGCCCAGTGGGGTAAAACCCAAGTACGAATACAGCTACGGTCGCCAGAATTGGTTTGAGTATACAGCGGAAGAACACCGTGCTGTTCGGGAAAATGTCGGTATATTCGAACAGAGTTCCTTCTCAAAGCTACTGGTACAAGGCAGAGATGTCGAACGTTTCCTGAACCGAATCTGTAGCAATAATGTTGCCGTTCCTGTCGGTAAATCCGTGTATACCCAGTGGTTGAATCGTCGAGGCACTATTGAGGCAGACCTGACTGTTACGCGAATGGCAGAAGATTGCTATATGGTGGTAACTGCAGCTTTTACCCATACTCATTGTTACTATTGGTTGAAACAGCACATCAGTGCCGATGAATTCGTGATTGTCACAGATGTAACTACAACAATGGGCATGCTGAATATTCAGGGGCCGAATTCACGTGATCTGCTGAGCAGACTGACGGGTTCTGATCTCAGTAATGATGCGTTTCCATTTGCTACTATGCAGGATATTGAGATTGGTTACTCGCAGTTAAAAGCGCTACGTATTACTTATATGGGGGAGCTGGGTTGGGAGCTGTATATTCCGACTGAATATCTGCCACAGGTGTACGAAGCTATCATCGAAGAAGGAAAAAATTTCGATCTCAAACACTGTGGTTACCATGCGTTGGCATCTCTCCGCATTGAAAAGGCGTACCGTGAGTTTGGGCACGATATTGGTGCGGACGATTCTCCTTTGGAGGCTGGTTTGTTGTTTGCTTCTGATATTAATAAGGAGGGTGGCTTTATTGGTAAAGAGGCCTTACTCAAGCGTAAAGAAAGCGGTATGCCAAAGCGTCGGCTGGTGCAGTTCCTGCTGGATGATCCGAATCCGATGATGTATCACAATGAACCCATCTACAGAAACGGCAGGCTTGTAGGCTACACATCCTCCGCAATGTATGGCTACACGCTGGGGGCATCCACTGCGCTTGGCTATGTGAAATGTGAAGATGGTGTTTCAGCTGATTTTATCAAGCAGGGCGAATATGAAATACAAATAGCCGGAAAGCAATATGGTGCTACCGCATCTTTACGGCCTTTCTACGATCCAGCCGGGGAAAGAATTAAAGCCTAACGACTTATCGTGATCGGGGGGGAGCCTTCTCTCGGAGAGGTACCCTGTTTATAAGAGTTAATAGATCCAATTGGAACTGTTTCATTATGTCGCCACCCAAAAATATTGTTATAAATTTCGAGTGTCCAGATAAGCCGGGCATTGTTTCCTCGGTCACATCTCTCTTTGCCGATATGAACTTTACCATCGTAGAGTCTTCACAGCATCAGGATCCTCATTCTGAGCGCTTCTTTATGCGCACTGAATATAGAAGCCTTAACGGCAGTGAACTTACTCTGAATGAGATTAGGGCGCGTTTTAGCGAGATTGCAGATAGCTATGCTATGCATTGGGATATCTTCGATTCCGAGCTTCGCCCAAAGGTATTGATAGCGGTTTCAAAATGGGGGCACTGTTTGAATAACTTGTTGAACAGCTGGAAGCAGGGAACCCTGCCAATTGATATTGTAGGCGTAGTTTCCAATCACGATGATATGCGCTCTCTGACGGAGTGGTACGGATTGGAATATCATCACCTTCCTATGGTCAAGGGTGAAAAAGAGCAGCAGGAGACAAAAATACTCGAGCTATTTGAAGAAGGTGGCGCCGACTTGTTAGTACTTGCTCGCTATATGCAGATTCTCAGCAACAATATGTGTCAAAAGCTTGAGGGCAAAGCTATTAATATTCATCATTCTTTTTTACCCGGTTTTAAGGGGGCAAAGCCTTACCACCAAGCCTATGACAGGGGCGTTAAACTGATAGGTGCTACTGCTCACTTTGTGACGTCAGACCTTGACGAGGGTCCCATTATCGAGCAATCGGTTGTGAGGGTATCCCATGCAAACAAGCCAGAGGAGCTGGTTGAGATAGGACGCGATGTAGAGTCCGCCGTATTGAGTCGAGCTGTCAAGTGGTACGCAGAACATAGAATTATTCGCAATGAGAATAAAACGGTTGTATTCACTCGTTAGTGAATCCTTTCCGACGATTTTGCCCTGTCGTGCGCAAAACAGGGCCGGTTTTTACTCCCGCCAATGACCTGTTCGAGGCGGGAAAGGTATTTCCGACAAGAGATATAGCTATGAAGATTCTTGTTGCTGTTAAACGTGTGGTTGATTACAACGTCAAGGTTCGCCCCAAGTCAGACGGTACCGACGTGGATATCGCCAATGTCAAAATGTCCATCAACCCCTTTTGTGAAATCGCTGTAGAAGAAGCGGTTCGCTTGAAAGAAAAGGGCGTTGCCACTGAAATCGTCGCTGTTTCCATGGGGCCCAAGCAAGCCCAGGAGCAGATCCGCACGGCTCTGGCTCTGGGTGCCGATCGCGGCATTCTGGTTGAAACCGACGCTGAACTGCAGCCGCTGGCTGTCTCAAAGTGCCTCAAGGCCCTGGTGGAAAAAGAATCCCCAGACCTCGTTATCATGGGCAAGCAGTCCATCGATGGCGACAACAACCAGACCGGCCAGATGCTGGGCGCATTGACTGGTATGCCGCAGGGCACTTTCGCTTCCGAAGTGAATTTTGCGGACGGCAAGGTTAGCGTTACCCGTGAAATCGATGGCGGTTTACAGACGGTTTCGCTGAATCTGCCGGCGATCGTAACCACTGACCTGCGTTTGAACGAACCGCGTTACGCGTCTCTGCCCAACATCATGAAGGCCAAGAAGAAGCCGCTGGATACCACCACCCTGGAAGAGCTGGGTGTCGATGCCGCGCCTCGCGTGCAGACCCTGAAGGTCGAGCCGCCGGCCGAGCGCCAGGCGGGAATCAAGGTTGCCGACGTGGCTGAATTGGTCGATAAACTCAAGAACGAGGCGAAGGTGGTTTAAGATGAGCGTATTAGTAATTGCTGAACACGATAACGCCAGCGTTAAGGGTGCGACTTTAAACACCATTTCCGCGGCCAAGGCTATCGGTGGCGATGTCAACGTATTGGTTGCCGGTGCCGGCTGTTTTGCGGTTGCTGAAGCCGCCGCCAAGATTGAAGGCGTGGCCAAGGTGCTGGTTGCCGACAATGCCGCCTACGAGCACCAGTTGGCTGAAAACATGGCGTCCCTGATTGCCGATCTGGGCAAGGGTTACACCCACATCCTTGCGCCTGCGACAACCAACGGCAAGAACACGCTGCCACGCGCGGCGGCCCTGTTGGACGTTCAGGCTATCTCCGACATTATTTCCGTGGAGAGTGACGACACTTTCAAGCGTCCGATCTATGCGGGTAACGTGATTGCCACGGTACAAAGCGCCGACGCCATCAAGGTGATCACCGTTCGCGGCACAGCTTTCGATGCCGTTGCCGCAGAAGGCGGTTCCGCCGCTGTCGAAACTGTCGATACCGTTGCTGACGCCGGTGTTTCCAACTTTGTCGGTGAAGAGCTGGCCAAGTCCGATCGCCCGGAACTGACCGCAGCCAAGATCGTTATTTCCGGCGGCCGCGGTATGCAGAACGGCGAGAACTTCGAAATGCTGTACAAGGTGGCCGACAAGCTGGGCGCTGCTGTGGGTGCTTCCCGCGCCGCGGTGGATGCGGGCTTTGTCCCCAACGATATGCAGGTGGGTCAAACCGGAAAGATCGTTGCCCCGGACCTGTACATCGCCGTGGGTATCTCCGGTGCCATCCAGCACCTGGCAGGTATGAAGGACAGTAAAGTGATCGTTGCCATCAACAAAGACGAAGAAGCGCCTATCTTCCAGGTTGCTGATTACGGTCTGGTGGCCGATCTGTTTGAAGCGGTACCAGAGGTTGAAAGATTTCTGTGAAAATGTTTCCGATTTATTCGACAAAAGTGATGCTTGAGGAATTTGGCCTATGTTAAATATACCAGTGCAAAGGAATATTATTGAGTTCTCCGAACTAAGAGAACCTGAAAATTATTTTGGTGAACCTATTGGCGACAGGCCAAATCAGGGGGCTGCCATATTGCACAGTGATTTGAACAAAGGGCTCGTTATGGGGATTTGGCAATGCGAGCCTGGGCAGCTTAAGTTGCATATTGTGAAAGCGGAGTTTGTTCATATCATTACCGGGCATTGGGTGCTTACGTCAGATGAAGGAGAAGTGACAGAGCTCAAAGCGGGTGATAGTGCCTATTTGAAAAATGGCTGGAGTGGTATCGGAGATATCAAAAAAACCGTTCGCAAGGTATTTGCTATGTCGGTTTAGGTTAAGCCTTGGTGATTAAGGTTATAGTATTTTACATGTTTAGTCAGTCTGTGAGACTTCCATCGGTGGTTACCGACTGCCGGTGGCTTTTTTATTTCGTTAGGTGATTATGAATATTGATGGTAAAACTACCGCTGAAAAACTGCGTGAACGTATAGCTAAGGCGGTTACTTTGTTAAAATCTGATCATAAAATTGAGCCTGCTTTGGCTGTAGTTTTAGTTGGAGAAGACCCCGCTAGCCAAGTCTATGTTCGCAATAAAGTGCGACAAACTGGTGAAGTGGGTATGGGCAGCTTTGAGTATCGCATGCTGGCCAACACCACACAGGATCAGCTTTTAGAACGGATCGAAAAATTGAATAATGATCCTGTAATTCATGGTATTCTTATTCAGTTGCCCTTGCCTTCTCATATGGATGAAAAGGCAATAATTGAAGCAATTGCCCCTGAAAAAGATGTCGATGGTTTTCATGCGGTTAATTCCGGACGACTGATGAATGGTGAAGATGGTGCTTTGGTCCCTTGCACACCCCAAGGGTGTGTGATTTTGGCTAAGCAGTATCTTGGTGATGATCTTTCCGGAAAGCATGCTGTGGTGATAGGAAGATCAAATATTGTCGGTAAGCCTGTTGCTATGCTTTTGCTTGCGGAGAATTGTACTGTTTCCATTGCTCATTCACGAACTATAGATTTGCCGCAGTTGTGTCGCGAGGCTGATATTATTATCGCCGCGGTTGGAAGACCTGAAATGGTATTGGGTGATTGGGTCAAGCCTGGAGCTACAGTGATCGATGTGGGTATAAATCGCATTCAAGGTGGAGACGGGAATTCGAAGTTGGTTGGAGACGTTAATTACCAACAAGTCAGCCCCATAGCTGGAGCGATTACGCCTGTTCCTGGCGGTGTTGGTCCCATGACGATAGCGTGTCTCCTCAGAAATACAGTTATTGCTGCGTGCCAACAGAATAACTTGGAAGTTGTGCCTGTTTAGTTAATGCAGGTAGTTTCTCAACTTAGCAAGGTCATGGCTTCGAATCGGGAGGAGCTGGGATTGGCGACTCGCAGCTTTAGTTGTGTGAGGGCTTTCCGACATTGGGTTGTCCTTGATGCGAATTTCCGCTCTGATACGAACACCGGAATTTCTTTAAGCAAAGAAATCAACGATAAATTTGATCGAGGAATTTCGCTTATGGGTAGCTTGCTGCCTTTTCCTTGCGACATTGGGTGTTCTTTTAATGTCCGCTAAACTGAGTGGACATAAAAATGCTGGTGATGGATAAAAGTCCCTGCGTATACCGTTGAAGTCTGCCACCCACTCCAATTGAAGCCTGCTACCCAAACCGGAGCAAAGCTGCCATCTGAGGGAGCGTAGCGACGCCGGTTTTCTATAGTGTTAGTCCTGTTGGGTGGTGTTCGTTAACTTTGACTGTGCTTTGAGCATAGAGCCTATTCTGAGATTGATCTTGTAGCCGGCATCTCACCCTCTCCCTGTGGAAAAAGGTCAGCATACCTTCTCGTTATCCCACGTCAGGTGGCTCCGTTTGGTATTTTCAGGCAAGTTGCCAGGGTGGCAGATTTGCCATGGAATCAGTGGCAGCTTTCGTCTGGAATGGGTGGCAGCCTTGGTCTAAAATATGCCAAAGTCCCCTTCCGGCGTATTTGATAATCAATCGGAAAAATTATAGTGAGCGATTTTGGTTGCACCTATAGGGCAGCTTTTAGATTGTTTTTTGATCAGGTCTCGGGAGTTATATGCACCAATAGGAATTATGAACGTTAATGGTTGATGCCTAGTTCGATACATCGTGGCTGCTACATTTGAAGGGAGTGGGCAGGAACGGGGGCAATTGAATCTGAGGGGGGGAGCTTGCTCTTATATCTTCAGGCTGGCTGCGGAAGGCAGATTTGCCTCTTTCTTTGGTTCTACTTATGCTACAAGCGTTGATAAGTGTCAGTAACCTATTGATGTTTAAGGATAAATTTCATTGTTGATCCCATCCATCACAGGGTAAGATCCAGCGCACTGGAGTTAGAATCCTTAACGTTTTCCTAGATTTGAAAATCAGGATTCAGCTGAACCTAAAACCCAGGCCCTCCAAACACCCCCTAGTTAAGGACGCGATAGCCGCGGCCACGCAGGCAGTTCTTGACCACCTGTCGCTTTTCCTGTTCGCCACTGCCCAAGCCCTTGGTGGCTCCCAGGATGGCGCCGGCTCCCGCACCGCGCTTGGCGGTGTCGCTGTCACCGACCGCTGCACCTACAGCACCGGTAACTACCGCACCTGCCACTGCTCCTCCCGCAACTCTTTCGCCGGTATTGACCTGCTGTGCGTACTGGCTGCACTCCTCAAGGTCCTGATGGTACTTCTGCATATCTATGCCTTTGGTATCAACAATGATGCCGTGACTGCGATGTTTGCCGGCACATCCAGTGGCCAGTATTACAGTCGAAAGCAGTATCAGGCTCAGAATCTTCATTGGCGGTGCTCCTTGTGATGTTGGTGGCAATAACGTCGACCGCGTTACGCAATAATGCCCATTTCGGCGCTTCTCTGAGTGGCGTTTGCCGGGATTCCACTCGAATGATTATATAAACAATAGTCAATGGGAGGGGAAATGTGCAGAAACTGCCTGCTCACGATTGACTAATTTGTCATTTCCGAAAGGGAATCCCGTAGTGTGCAGTGTAGAGTAGGAACGCTGAATGGAAACTGAATCAGCATGTTTGCGACAAGTTTCGAGACGTAACAACGCTAGCCTAATGGCAATGTAAGCCGAAACTCGGCTCCCGGTTCACGGTTGAGCACATCCACCTTGCCGCCCATGGCTTGTAGTTGCTGGTGAACCAGGGCCAGGCCAATGCCGGTACCCACCGTTTCCCGGGTCAGTTCGCTTTCCGAGCGGTAGAACAGGCGGAAGATCTTCTTCATCTGGTTTTTGGGTACTCCGGGGCCGTAGTCCCGCACCGCAATAATCACGCTATTGCGGCCACTCAGGGTCGCCGAAATGTCTACGGCATGTTTCTCCGCCTTGGCGGAAAACTTGATGGCGTTGTCCACCAGGTTGATCAGGATTTGAGTAAAGGCATCTGCATCCACTTGCACTACCGCATCCCGGGCAGATGGATCGACGGTCAAGGTCAGGGTAAAAACGGCGTTGTCGATTTGTGTTCCGAGTTTTGATTTCAGGTTGTCAAACAGGCTCTGCAGGGAAAGCGGTTTCAGGTCCAGCTGGATGTCGTTGCGATTCAGCCGCGCCAGCTGTAACACATTGGCGATCAGGCGCGATAGACGCTCGCTCTCTTCAAAAATAAAGTCGTAATAGCGTTTGCGTTTGTCGGCGTCGGCCCAGCCCTCTCGCAGTATTTCACTGTACATACGAATCGACGTGAGGGGAGTTTTTAACTCGTGACTGACGGCGGAGACAAAATCCTGTTGCTGGTGGGCGAAGGCAATCTGGCGCGCACCCAGGCGGTACATCAGAAGCAGTCCACCCAGCAGCACCACCGCCAGTATCAACGCGGTCCAGCCGATCACGGCGGCACCCCGGCCAGCGGGCAGGTGGTTGATGCTGAACAGCAGCTCCAGATCACTGAAGGGGGCGGACAGACGCGTCTGGTAGAGCAGTTCGCCGCTGGCTTCAGAGGTGTTGAGGCTGCTGCGGTTTAAATAACCGCTCCCCGAGATGCCGCCAAATGCGGAAAACACGCTGCCCTGGTAGGCTACCAGCAGGTCGCTCATCTGTGACAGGCCGGTTTCCCGAAACAGGGCTTCAATAAGTCCCTTGAGAAAGGCTTGCTGTTCGATAATCGCACCCTGAATCAATCGCTGGCCATTGCGCCATACGTTGCGGTAAATCACAAAATGACCGCTGTCCATTAGGGCAAAGTCAAAAGGGTCTATTTCACTTTTAAAGATGGTGATTTTGAGTGGTGCTGCAGCTTCCCCCGTGTCGGCACCCACTATGCGGCTTTCGGCCGGAGCCCGGTCATAAAATGTCGGCTCGGGTACCGCTTGAGCCACGGGTACTGCACTTTGTTCCTTGCGGGCAGCACGTTTTTTCAGCTTGGAGCCGGTTTCACCCACAGGTTGTTGGGCGTCGAAACGGGACTTCAACTTCAGGTCTTCGACGCGTCCATAATTACTGAGGGCGTCCAGTTTTTGCTGCTGCAGTTCACTGGACTGATTGCCCTTGAGGCGTTCGAAATCCACGGATCTTTCGCGGCTGAGAGAGAATATTTCAGCTTTGTCGCTTTCCGGCTCCGCTTGCCGGGCTCCGAATGATGTTGTGCCTTCAGGTGCAATGGGTTCCGCCACGCTCAGCAGGTCTTGCTCCATACGGGGTTGCACCAGTTGATTGTCGCGCAGGATGCGAAAAATCTGTGCCTGCAAGTTTTGCCTTTCAGCAATTTCGGGGGTGGGAATGCCATAGCTGGCTGCCTGAGTTGCCGGTTGAGGCAGTAGCGGGGTGGTGAATTGGCCCTCTGCATCGATCTGAAAATAACCGAGTAAACCGGGGAAGTCTGTGGTCACTGGGTAACGGGACAGGGGCGAGGGCTGCAGGTAGTTGGCTTCCGGTGCGCCGCTCACCACCAAAAAGGAATAATCCCCGAAGGCGCGGGATTCTTCGGTGGTGATCAGTTGGTTAAAGCGGCGGTTGATGCGGACAGATAACTCTTCTGCCAGCGTGCGGTGTTGGTAAAATGCCTCCCACTTTAACTGGCTGTATGCCTGACTGACAAGAATCACGGAAGGGACGCTCAATGCGAGGAAAAACAACCCCAACACCAGGCCTAATTTCAGCGTGTTGCCAAAGCGGACCATGGGCTAAGCGGAATCCATTACTAAGCGGTAACCCGCGCCGCGCACGGTAATCAGATACCGGGGTGCCTTGGGTGTGGGCTCCAGCTTGCGCCTCAGCTTGGCGATATGAATATCCACCGTGCGGGTTTCAATCTCCAGCTGCCGGTCGTAGCCCCACACCTTGTTCAGCAACTCTTCCCTGGGTACGGGGCGATCGCAGTGGGACTGCAGGTATTGCAGTACTTCCACCTCCCGGCGGGTAAAGGTGAGTGGTTTTTCGTCCCGCTGGCCCTTGAGGTTTTCCAGATCGATACTGATATTGTCGCCGAGCTGCAGTTGGTGGTTTTGCTCCCAGACCGAACGGGAACGGCGCAACACCGCCTGTACCCGCAGCACCAGCTGTGCCACGGAGAAGGGTTTGGCCACATAGTCATCTGCTCCCAGTGCCAGCCCCTGGATGATCTCCTCATCGCTGGATTTGGCTGTGAGCATAATAATGGGCTGCTCCTTGTCCTCTTCGCGGATGTGGCGGCAAATGTCGTAGCCGTCCAGTCCCGGCAGCATAATGTCCAGCAGGATCATATCGTACTGGCCGCTGCGGGCCTTGCGCAGCGCCTCGTGCCCCTCATCGGCAAAGTCGACGTCATAGCCGTGAAAGACAAACACATCCACCAGTCCGGTACGGATGGCCTCTTCATCTTCCACCACCAGAATCCTGAGTTTTCTGTCCATTGTTGCGCAGGTATTCCTCCCCATGGGACGCTTTCCTCCACAAGCCTAACACCGGTCGGTGAAGTTTGCATGTAAACCCTTTGTAAACTCCCGGTCTATCTTTTTACCAAGCACTGCCTACAGTCTTTTCCTGCCTCCGCCTAGGCTTGGGTTATCGGAAACAGAAAACCACGACTTTGATAACACGACGGGTGACCCTTATGGCATTGGGACAACGATTGCTGCGTTTGTTGCAGGCGGATATGCACGGTGTGCTCGACCGCCTCGAGGCGCCTGAGGTTTTGCTTAAACAAGCACTGCGGGAGATGGAGGAAGCCCTGGAGCGGGAGGCACTGGCAGTCAAACGGTGTTCCCGTGAACGTGAGAGCCTCTCGCAGCGCTTGCAGGCGCTGGCCCAGTCCCGCACGAGTGTCGAGCAGGAGCTGGACCTGTGCTTCGAGACGGGAAACGAAACCCTGGCCCGAACCCTGCTCAAACGCCGGTTAGAAGCCGAGAAACTGTCCTCCCAGCTGTTGCGACGGCGGGAGGAGTTGGATGGGGAACTGCGCGAGCGCCAGGCACAGCTGACGGAGAATCGCAATCGCTATGAAAGCGTGCGTCAAAAGGCCGAGCTGTTAGCACAGGAACCCATGGTCGGTTCGCCGAGGGAGGGCGATTGGCCTGCATCGGCGGTCACCGTGCGGGACGTGGAGGTGGATATCGCCTTGTTAAAGGAAAAACAGCGTCGTTTCCCCTCTGGCGGACAAATGCGTGATGCGGGCAAGGCAGACCAACGGGGGAGGGGAACACCATGAAATCACCCGGTTTTCTGCCAGGGGTTGCCCAGGCGTTGGTGATCAGTTTGGTGGGCAGTGTGGTCTTCAGTTTGGTCAAACCCTATCTGGGTACCGACTTCGCCCTGCGTCTGTTAATCGCACTATCAGCCCTGACTTATGGTGTGTTTCTGCTGCGGGATTCTCCTGTGCGGGTGGGCCTGGTCACAACGGTGGCTCTCTGGAGTCTGGTCAGTGGTGTGGTATGGCTTATTCCGCCTGGTCTGTTCCTGTTTTTACTGGCCCATATGGGCTTGATCTGGCTGTTGCGCTGTTGCTATTGCCATCAAAGTCTGCTGGCGGTGTTACTGGATGCAGGGTTGCAGGGGGCCAGTTTGGTCGCCGCCCTTTGGGCATTGCAGCACACGGGCAGCGTCATGCTGAGCTTGTGGTGCTTCTTTCTGGTACAGGCTTTGTTTGTGATCATTCCGGACCAACTGAGTGGCGCCTCGGATGCGTTGTTTACCGAAGCGGCCGATACCGGTTTTCAGCGGGCGCACCGATCGGCGGAGTCGGCCCTGCGCCGACTATCACAAATCTCTTGACGTGTTATTCCATTTCTCGAACGGGAGTACTTATCATGAAACTGTTTAATGCAACTTCTTCCACGTTAACCACCAAAGTGTCCGCCGGCGTGTTACTGGGACTGACGGCGGCAACAGTGGCCTTTTATCCAATGGCAAAAACCGCCTTGATCCAATCCCCGATAGTCACTGCGCCGCCGCCAGCCACGACAGTGGTACAGCCGGTACTGGCGCCGGCTTCCGATGAGCGCCCCAAAATTGAAGTGGTGTTTGCACTCGATACCACCGGCAGTATGGGCGACCTGATTCAGGCAGCCAAGGAGAATATCTGGTCCATCGCCACTACCATGGCCTCGGCGCAGCCGGCACCGGACATCAGTATCGGCCTGGTGGCTTACCGCGACCGGGGCGATGCCTATGTCACACGCGTGGTGGATCTGTCCACGGATCTGGATTCGGTGTACGCCACCCTGATGGATTTTCAGGCGGCGGGCGGTGGCGATACTCCGGAGAGTGTCAATGCCGCCTTGACTGATGCGATCAACGCCATCTCTTGGAGTCAGGATCCGGACAGCTACCAGGTGGTGTTTTTGGTAGGGGATGCACCGCCCCATATGGACTACCAGGATGATGTCAAATACCCGGCCACCCTGGAAGTCGCGGCGAAACGGGGCATCACCGTGAATACGATCCAGTGTGGTCAGTACGGGGCTACCACCCGACCCTGGCAGCAGATTGCCCAACTGGCGGGTGGGCGCTATTTTCAGGTAGAGCAGTCCGGCAGCGCCCTGGCCATTGCTACGCCCTTTGATGACCGTATCGCTGCCCTGTCCAAGGACTTGGATGAAACCCGTTTGTATTACGGCACCGCAGAGGAAAAGGTAAAACAAAAAGCCCGGCTGTACGCCGCGGAGAAGCTGCGGCGTGAATCCTCGGCGGCTTCCCAGGCCAAGCGTGCCAAGTTCAATTCCTCTGACAGTGGTGAGAAAAACTTTCTCGGCGAAGGAGAGCTGGTGGACGATGTGGCCAGCGGGCGGGTCCAGTTGGACGAGATCGTGGCCACCGAGCTGCCTGAACCCATGCAGGCGATGTCACCAGAAGCGCAAAAGGCAGAGATCGAAAATCGAGCTGGACGGCGAGCCGACCTGAAAAAGCAGATTGAGACACTGGTCCAACAGCGGGAGGCGTTTCTCAAAGATAAAGTTGAAGAGATGGACAATGCCGAGCGATCGCTGGATTACCAGATCTATGGAGCAGTGAAAGAGCAGGCGGCGAAAAAGGGGTTGAAGTACGATCGTGAAGCGCCGGAGCTATAGCCCCATACACAGGGGAGTATGAATATTGCCCCCTGTGGTTAGCTAATGCTACTTTGTCATAGAAGTTTCTGTTGATTTCGTAGGGTGGATTAGCCCAGCGTAATCCACCAGGAATGTGGCAATGACTGAGCTAATTGGTGGATTACGCTGCGCTAATCCACCCTACCCATACGGCTATATCTTTGCGTGACAAAGTAGAAATAGCGTCCATCCATAACCTAGGCCGTCACAGGGGAAGCAAAAAAGAGTCAGGTGCACGCAGCAAGATCTCTAGTTATACCGGGCCGTGCCTTTCTCCCGACCCCAAACACAGGCACAGCCCAATCCGGTAACAAAGCCAAACAGATGGCTTTCCCAGGACACCCAGGGCATGCCCGGCAGGATGCCGAAGACCAGGCCGCCGTAACCGACACCCACAAAAATCGAGATCAGCAGCAATTTAAACTCGCGACTCAAAAAGCCGGCCAGCACCAGATAGCCGAAATAGCCGTAGATCAAGCCGCTAGCGCCCACGTGGATAGCCGGGCGAGCCAGCGCCCAAACCAGGGTGCGAGCCACGACTATGCAACAAAGACTGACCAGTACAAAGCGGATTAATCCGTGTTGCAGCAACAAAAAGGCAAACACCACAAACGGAAAAATATTGGAGAAAAAGTGCCACAGGCTACCGTGAAGAAAGGGGGCTGCGGCAATGCCCACTAGTGCATCGGGATTGCGCGGCACCAGACCAAACTGGTTGAGGCTGCGGCCGGTAAACAGGTTGATCGCTTCGACGGCCGCCAGCAGCAACGCCAGGGTGAAAACAATGCGAAAAGCACTGCGGCTGTCGATCCGGGTGCGTTTAAAACTCATGATTTAGGCGGCTATTCGAGAATAATATGGGGCACATAGCGAGACAGATCCTGGGTAATCAGCTGTTTGTCTTCGCGTACCGAGATGCCCGCCGGTTTATCGTTCACCAGCCAGGAGCCGATTAGCGTGTAGTTATCATCGTGTTTGGGCAGTGGGTGGTAGGCCTGGTAAATAAACCCTTCTTCCCCATAGGGACCACCGGAGTTAATGATTTCCTCCCCATCCACATGTATGCTGACGTTAGCGCCCTCTCGGGCAAAAATGGGTTTTTTTACATAGTCCTTGAGGTCGCTCCCCGGCAACTGGTCTTCAAAATAGGCCGGCAGCAGGTTGGGGTGATTGGGCCACAACTGCCACAGCAGAGGCAGCAGGGCTTTATTGGAGAGGATAGCTTTCCAGGGCGGCTCCAACCAGCAGGTGTTGGAGGCCTGCAGCAGGGTCCCAAACTCCTCCCGCAGCATAAACTCCCAGGGGTAGAGTTTGAACATCCAGGTGATCACCTGGTCGTCCAGATCGGTAAAGAGATCACCTTCCCCGTGGCCGATATCTTCCACATAGACAAACCGGGTGTGGATACCGGCTTCGTTGGCGCAGTCTTCCAGGTATTGCACCGTGCCCCGGTCCTCCTCGGTGTCCTTGCAGCAACTAAAGTGCAGGATTTCGCCGGGGTGCTGAATCGCCAACTCGTAGAAACGGTCGACTATTTTGTCTTGCAGGGAGTTGAACTGGTCTGTGTGTTGGGGAAATTCCCCGGCCTGGATCTTGTCTTCCAACCACAGCCATTGCCAAAAGCCGGTTTCGTAGAGGCTGGTAGGTGTGTCGGCGTTGTTTTCGTAGAGCTTGGCCGGGCCCTCGCCGTTGTAGGCGAGGTCGAGGCGGGCGTAGAGACTTTCATCCCGCTGTTGCCAGGAGTTTCGTATATAGTCCCAGTGGGCTTCGGGGATCTGAAAGCGGCGCAGAAGCTGTTCATCGCTGACCACCCGGCTGACCACCTCCAGGCACATCTGGTGGATCTCTGCGGTGGGGTCTTCGATATCGTTTTCGATCTGCGTCAGGGTGAATTGGTAATAGGCGCACTCATCCCAGTAGGGTTCGCCGTACATGGTGTGAAAGTGAAACCCGTATTCACGGGCACTGTCCCGCCAGTAGGGACGCTCCTGGGTTGTTCGCCGTTTCATACTAACCTCTGTGTCCGCCTGGCGCTATCCGCCCCAACCACTGCGGGAGGAGCTGCCGCCCCAACTGGACTTGGCCGCCACCTTGGAGCCAAAACCGCCGCGGGACATGGTGCGCACCACCTTGGGTTTGGGTTTAAAGGCATCTCCGCTGACCTTGATGCTGCCGTAGCGGCGGCTGCCGTATAACTTGCCATCCACAGTGCTCCACTTGCCGTAGTGGGGGGAGTAGCGGGAGTAGGAGGTGTACAGCGGGGAGTAACCGTATCCAAAGCCGTTGCGGTAATAGCCGTCATCCAGCAGGCGCGCGAACATAAAACCGGCCATGGCGGGGATAAACCAGTTCTGGCCCTGGGGGCCTGTATGGGCTACGCAGTTATCGCGGCCAAAGTCGAAGTTGCAGTCCCGCTCGCTCGCATATTTGGGGCCGCTGTTGAGGGATTCTGCCTGGGCGCGCTGGTAGGCTTTTTCACACTGTTCTTCCAGGTGGGGGTTGTCCTGTATGCAGTCGCTCACATCGCGGTAGACCATCGCCTCGTGCGAGCTGCCGCAACCCAGCAGGGTGACCGCCGAGAGGGCAGCGGCCAGAGGCTTGAGGTGGAAGTTGCGCCCGCTTTTGCGCATATGGCGCAGGTTGATATGCCGGGATCTTTTGGGGGGGGAGTCGCTCATGGTGCCTCCTGCTTAATAGGTCATACACGCGGCATTTAACAGGCCCACGGCAATGGAGGTGCCACCCAACACAATACCGGCAGAGACTTCGTTGTCTTGAATGCGCTGCACGATCTTGGGCATAAACACAAACCGCACAATAGCAAAGGCCAGGGTTTGTGCCACCAGGGCCACGATTGCCCAGACCACAAAATCGATAATAGAAACCGAATTGGCGACTGCACCGGCCAGTGCCAAGGCGAAACCGATGACCGCGCCGATAAAGCCGACGGCGGCGGCGATGTTTTGCTCCTCTTTGACCAGTGCCCATTCGTCGTGGGGCGTTATAAAGGCATAGATAAATTTAAACGCCAGCAGCAGAGCCAGGGCGGCGCCAAAGTAGATGGCAAAACCGGTAATGCCGGCGAGGGATTCGAGCACTGCGTCCATAGTGTGGGTTCCTTTTATGGGTTCTTTTAAGCTAATTTATAGGCGTTTGTTGCTAACCGATAATATCAATATCCGCCGGTTGGATATCCAGGCCGGTGCTGGTGACCAGGCAGCGGTCAGCCCGGTTGCCAATGATTTTCTCTTCTCCCGCCAGCATCAGGTACTCGTACAGGTCACCGTCGATCTGGCGTTCATAGAGCATGGCAAACTGGTCAGTCTCACTGACGTTGCCGTCTTCGTGGTAAGTTTTTTCCGTCATGGCGACTGGCGGAGAGCTGGTGCCGGTGCCTTGCCACACCCGGGTGAAACTCTGTCCTTCCAGCTCGCGGCTGGGCTGACTGATGGTGTTGTCCAGCAGGTGGTTCCAGTCGCTGTCGCTGCCCACTGCCTTGGTGTCGTAAAAATACCAGAGCTTGACGTCGGCAATATGGTTCTCCGTGCGCCCGCCGGTGAGCAATACCTGCAAAAATCCTTCGTCGTCGGTGTAGTAGCGCAGGGCGATGGTGCTTTCATCCAGTTGCACTTCTCCCACCGCCTGGATCAGCTGGGTGCGTGCCACTCCCTCCACCACCAGTTTGGGTTCGATCAGGCGCAATTTCAGATCGTCGATCTCAAAAGCCCCCCCCAGGCGCAGACCCATAATCTCCGGAGCTTTAGGTTTAATGGGGGGCTCGTCCTTTTTGCCAAACCACTTTTTAAACATAGGCCGGACTCCTGTTGGCATCGCTCCAGTCAATATCGTTGATTCGCTCGTCGGCGATGTAGTAGATGGTGCTGCCGGGGTTGATGGCGTCTGCCAGCGGCGGGTTAAGGGTCATAGTGCCGGGGCCGTTGTGGGAGATTCCAATCAGGGTGGCGGCGTGTTGTTGCTTGAACCATTGGAACAATTGGCCCACGGTAGTGGCTGCGGCATTCGTCGGGTATTTGACGGAGTACTGGGTCATGCCCTCGTCCACTGCCAGCAACTGGTGGTGCAGGGCACTGGAGCCGGGGTCCACGGCAGACTTGGCCAGCATCTCCACCGCCACCGAGGGAGTGCACTCCACATTGGGGCAGTGGGAACGCAGGATACTGCTCAACTGTTCGTTCTTAAAGTAAGCGATGGTGTGGGCGTTAGGATTTTTGTTGTAGCAGTAGAGAGCCGTGGTCATGGTGATGTCATCATCGGGGTTGTCGATAATGATACAGCTGGCCCTCTCGAGCGCCGCCCGCTGCATATCGCTGTCGTTGGTAAAGCTGGTCACCTTTACAAAGCCGATTTGATCCGGCAGTGGATTCTCCATCTCTGCGCGCACACAGAGGGCTATTTTGCGGTCGTCGTGGCTGTATTCGCGCTCCCGCAACAACAGCTGCAACAGGTGCAGGGTGCGGTTGCCGTTCCAGCCGATGACCAGAATATGGTTGTCGTAGTCGAGATGTTTCAAACCCTGGATTCCTTTGCGCCATTGGAAAGAGATAAAGGCCGCCAGTCGTCCCACCGCCAGGCCAAACAGCCCCAAGCCAAAAGGGATCACAAAAAACGCGACAGTTGCCTTGCCGGCCGGTGTGGTGGGTGAGAGATCACCGTAGCCCACCGTGGAGGCGGTTACCATGATCCAGTAGAAATAGTCGGTATTGGCGACTAAGGCCTGTTCGCCACTGAGCGACAGCAGTAGCCAGCTGAACACAACATAGAAAGCGATGGCCAGCACAATGCTGTGCCACCGCAAATCCATAAAGTGTTTGAGAAGGATTTTTTGTAGTTTTAGTAAAATCGGCATCGATAGGCGTTGCTTTTTAGGACCTGCTATGTCCTGTTTGACTTATTATTACTTGCCTAAAATCCGTGCCAGTTCATCGTTGGCAGTGATGTTGCTGCCACTGATGCCCGCCGCTTTCAGTCGCTTGTCCAGTTCGTCACCGGATTCGTCAGCAGCCAGTTCCGAGGCGGCCTCCAGCTGCGCCTGGCGCTCCTTTTGGCGCTCCTGAATCCGCGTCAGGGATTCGGCGGCGGTTTTCATTTTACTGTTGGCGCCCATATGGCGGGAGGACACGGCCGTCTGTGCTTTTTGCACCGACTCGGTGGCCTTGACCATATCCAGCTGTTGCTCCATGCGGCGCAGGTTGTTTTTCGCCTGGCTGATGTTGTTGCGCAGGGTCTGTTCAGACTGGTTAAACTGATCTACGTACTGCTGTTCAGTTTCCATCTGTGCCCGCAGATCGGCCACTTTTTGCGCACAGTCCAGGGCCAGTTGCTGGTCACCTTTTTCATTGGCGGCAATGGCGTGGGCCTCGTACTCGGCCACAGAGCTTTTCAGGCTGTTGACTTTCTGTTCGGCCAGTTTGCGCTTGGCCATAATCTGGGTCAGGGAGTAATCCGAGCGGCGCAGCTCCTCTTTGGCTTCGCGGATCTCCTGGTCGAGAATGCGCAGAGCCTGGCTGTCGGCAACGGCTTCGGCAGCCTCATTGACGCCGCCCTTAACGGCGGTAATCAGTTTTTTCCAGACACTCATAACGTATCTCCTGCTTAGTGTAAGTAATCTTCATAGGCGTCGAGGAACCCGGCCACATTGTCAAACAGGGTTTCCACTTCGATCATCACGGTTTCCGGCTTGGACTGGGAGGAGAGGGCGCCAAAGGCCATGTAATACTCCTCGCTCTCGACCACGGTGATACCGATAGTGGTCAGAGGGAAGACCTGGTGGGTCTTGAGAATCTCCTCGTTCAGGCCGGCCACGTCGGACACCTGATTTTTGGCGAAGAGGATGGACTCCACCACGATTTGTTCGCCACACACGGCGACATAGGCGTCCAGGCCATCTTCGTTGGTAACGCACAGGCAACCGTCTTCCGGGTGTACTACCCAACCTTCGCGGGTAAACAGCAGCTCAGTCAGTTGTGAAAGGTTCCAGCTCATAGGTCCTTATCTCCAAATTTTGTGGCTTGCGCCCTAAGCCCTAACAACTCCTGGACAGGGTCAAGCAGAGTTAATAATATATAAAAAATACTGTCTGTAAAGATAAAATATCTTTTTTTTGATAAATATTATATATTTTTGTAAAAAATAATTTACAAAAATACATTGGGCGTCAGGTTTTGCACGAGTTATTCAGTTTATCATTGGGTATAGTGCAAGCCGCCACTGGGTAAATAGGCCTTACATTATGCATGAAAATCTTCCCTCCACCGATTGGCGCGAACTGGTCAGCCGCCTGATCAAGTCGGAAATGAGTAAACGCAAGGTCAAATATGAGGATCTGAGCCAGCTGCTGGAGGCACAGGGCACCAAACAGAGCGCGGCCAATCTGCGGAACAAGATCAATCGGGGTATTTTGGGCGCAGACCTGTTTATCCAGCTGGTGCTGGTGTTGAATATCAAGCAGATTGATCGCGAATCCATCCTGGACATCCTTAACAGTCTCGAGGACTGATCTGTAATCGTTATTGTCAGGTTGAAAATATAGCGCAATGTCTCTGGAATTTCTCTAGTGGTAGACTGCGCTATTCCCGGCGTGTGATCCGGGTGACCCCCATACTCTAACAAGCTGCATGAATTGACTATGAAAAACTCGTTTCGCCTGATTGTTGCCCTGTTGATCAGCTGCTGGTGTTTGCCGTTAGCTGCTAACCCGACCGCTCAGCCGGCGCCGATTATACGCTACGACAGTATCCACCACCCGCTGGTCAGTCGGGAGGGGATGGTGGTGAGTCAGCACCAGCTGGCCAGCGATGTGGGCGCCCGTATCCTCGCCCAGGGCGGCAATGCGGTGGACGCCTCGGTGGCGGTGGGTTTTGCCCTGGCAGTGGTCTTGCCCCGGGCCGGCAACCTCGGTGGTGGTGGTTTTATGATGCTGCATCTGGCCCAGGAGAACAAAACCCTGGCCATCGATTACCGGGAGATGGCGCCGGCCAAGGCGCACCGCGACCTGTTCTTAGACCCGGAGGGCGCGGTGGACAAGCAAAAAGCCCGTTTCAGCCACGCGGCAGCCGGGGTGCCGGGCACGGTGGCGGGTTTGGTACACGCGCAGGAGAAATATGGTTCACTGAGCTTAAAGCAGGTGATTAAACCGGCCATTGAGCTGGCCAGCCAGGGGTTTGTGGTAACCCATGACCTGGCGGACAAGCTTGCCAACTACCAACACCTGCAAAAGAATGCGGCCACCCGCGAAGCCTATTACAAACCGGACGGCTCCCCCTACAAAGCCGGTGAACGCCTCAGGCAAAAAGATCTGGCCTGGTCGTTGAAACAGATAGGCAAGCACGGGGCCAAAGCCTTTTACCAAGGCGCCATAGCCGAAAAAATTGTGAAAGAGATGGCGGCCAACGACGGCCTGATCAGCGCTCAAGATTTGGCCAATTACAGAGTGCTGGAGCGTCAGCCAGTGATGGGGGACTACCGGGGTTATCAGATTGCTTCCATGCCGCCGCCCAGTTCCGGCGGTGTACACCTGGTGCAGATCCTTAACACCCTGGAACCCTTCCCTATGGGGGACTTCGGGTTTGGTACCGCCCAGAGCTTGCACTTGATGACCGAAGCCATGAAACACGCCTATGCGGACCGCAGTAAGTTTCTGGGAGATCCGGACTTTGTGGATGTGCCGGTGGCGGCGCTCACCAGCAAGGCTTACGGCAAAGAGCTGGCCGGACGCATCGAGGTGGAGAAGGCCACACCCTCCTCGCAAATTGGCCCGGCGCTGAAGTTGGCGGATGAAAGTCGCGATACCACTCACTATTCCATCATGGACAAGTGGGGCAATGCGGTCGCCAATACCTATACGCTGAACTTTTCCTACGGCTCCGGCATCACCGTGCCCGGCACCGGCATCCTGCTCAACAACGAGATGGATGATTTCTCCTCCAAGCCGGGGGTGCCCAATGCCTATGGTCTGATTGGCGCGGAAGCCAACGCCATTGAAGGCGGAAAACGCCCGCTCAGCTCCATGACGCCCACCTTTGTGTTCAAAGACGGCAAACCGCTGATGGTCATTGGCAGCCCTGGGGGCAGCCGTATTATCACCACCGTGTTGCAGGTAGTGATAAATGTGCTCGACCACCGGATGAACATTGCGGATGCGGTCCACGCCCCGCGGATGCACCACCAGTGGCTGCCGGACAGGGTGTTTATGGAGCCCGGCTTTAGTCGCGACAGCCAGGCCCTGCTGCAACAGCGTGGCCACAGCACCCAGCAGGTCAGAACCATGGGCAGTGTGCAGGCGATTATGTGGCAGGACGGGTATTTCTTGGGCGCTTCTGATCCCCGGCGGCCGGATGCGGCAGCGGCGCGTCCCCAGGTAAAAGGCAAAAGGTAAAAGGCTCTATACTACGGTTAATACAAGGCGGCTTGGCATGATTCCCAATATACGCGCAGGCGCAGTCCTCTATACCAAAGATACTGTTTCCCGGGAAGCACTCAGTGTGTTTGCCCGTGAGCTGCAGTCGCGCGGCTGGCGCGTGGGCGGGGTAGTCCAGGAAACCACCCGCCACGAAAAAGGTTACAAAACCCGGGTGGATTCGGTGGATCTCCTGAGCGGTCAACGTATCGCTATAAACTTACCGACCCAACAGCAGATTGAAAACAATGAGTGTTCACTAAACCTGTCAGCCTTGACCGAATCCAGTGCTGTGCTGAGGCATGCCATAGAGGAAAAGGTCGACCTGATAGTGGTGGAAAAATTTGGTGAACAGGAGCAGCAGGGGGGAGGCTTGTCGGCGGAAATTCTCGCCGCCATGGCCGAAGGTATTCCCACCCTGGTGGCTGTGCCCGCCGGGGTGATTGAAACCTGGCAGACATTTTCCGGTGGCTGCGCAGATCTCCTGGCAATGGATATGGCCGCTCTGTGGCGTTGGTGGGGTGCATCCAACGCGCGCGAAGAACTGATTCGCGACGTCAGTTGGGGGGAAACCAAACGTGTTGTGGTGGGCCTTAACTGGACGCTGGTAGAAGGCCCCGACGGCTGTGGCCTGGCGCAGAGTCCGCGGCGCAATGCACCCGGTTGTCAACCGCTCTCAAGCGGTGCCCTGTCCGGGCGTCCGCTGTTCGAACTGGCTGCGCTGGCACGTTCCTGGAACCCGTTTGAAACGGCCATCGGTATCGCCGCCATCAACGCGCATTACAACCGGTATGACCTGAGTGGCAGTGCCGAAAACGGCCTGGATGTATTTGCCAATCTTGAGGGTCCCGTGACGGTGGTAGGGCGGTTTCCCGGTTTGGCGGAGCGGCTGCAACAGCCCCGGGTGATCGAGTTTGAACCTCGGCCGGGGGAATTCCCGACGCAGGCCGCGGCGAGTTTTCTGTCCAACAGCGAAGCGGTGGTGTTGACGGCCTCCACGCTGGTGAATCACAGTTTTGAGCAGAGTTTACAGGCCTGCCGCGGGGCGCGTGTAGCCCTGGTGGGGCCGAGTACACCGTTGTACCGGGGTTTGCATGCCTACGGGGTGGAGGTGCTGGCGGGGCAGGTGATCGAAGACACTGACGCAGCCGTGCGGGTGGTGCAGGAAGGTGGCTCGGTTAAAGCGTTTAAACCCTTCTCGCGCCTGGTGACGCTCAAACGTTGAACCAGCCCCGTTTATTCGGGTGCCAAATATTCCAATGCCTTGGCCGCTGTTTTGCGGAGAACCGGTGCCGGGTGTTGCAGGATTTTCTGTAATACCTGTTTTGCATTGTCCGTGCCGATATCCCCCAAGGCAAAAATTGCCGCCCGTTGCACCTTGATATCGGTATCGTCTAGCATCAGTTCGATGTGTGGCACGATACTTGCATCACGGGATTCGCCCAATAGGGTGACGGCTTCGATTCGGATGCTGGGTTCCGGATCCTTAAGGGCCTGTAGCAGCCCTTCGGTGGCCAGGGACTCATCCATATCACCCAGATCGCTTACCGCTTGCAGACGCACTTTGGTCTCGTCGCTGGACAAGAGTTGCTGTAGTTGCCAGATCTCTGTATCGCGGTTGGGCGTTGAGTGGATAGTTGTAATAGTTACACCTGCAGGTGATTGCCTGGCGTGGGCAAATATCCGTAACTGGCCGACCATTGGAGGTTGTTGATCTGACATGGCGGCGGTGACGTAAAAGCGCAACCCATAACTGTGGTTGCGCAGCAGTCGTTGCAGCACTGATGGCAGTGAACCGCTTTGCAGTTCTATATCTACCCGTTCGGTAAGGGGTAGATCGCTCTTAATTTCCAGGTGTGCCTGTTGGGCGAGTGCACGCAGGATATCACCCAGTGCCACACGGCGAGCGTGAAGGGTATATCCCGCCGGGCTTTTCCCGACAACCAGGTCTTCCTTGGCCTGACTGATTGTCGCTGCCGAGGTGGTAGCAATAACCGCGGCAATCAGTAGCAGGCCGATTCGGGAACTGGTGCGCGCCAATGAGATCACCCCTTAGTCGTCATTGTCCACGACAAAGCAGCTTTCCATGGCGGTGCGATTTTTGTTTTCATCGCGCACCAGAATTTCAAACTTGAATTCCTCTCCCAGTTCAATAAATCCTTCCGGAATTTCCATCTCGGTTACATTGGGTGGCAACTCGACACTAAAGATAATCTCTTGTTCGTCCTCGGTTTCGGTCTCCAGCACCAGTTCATACTGCTCGATGGAGACGTCGCCCATTTTGCCCAGATCCGGGTGAGAGGTGGTGACGGCTTCCCAGCTGATCACCACGGGGCTTTCCACTTCCGGAAGGTCATCTTCATCCTCGGGACAGCCATCGTCCCAGACACTAGTGACACCGGAGATATCGATGCCGCTGGGCGGAGCGGGCATCACGTGGGAGAGGTCCACTTCGCTCTCCAGCACTTCCAGCTCAAGGGTTCGACCTTCGATTTCATATTCCCCCTCGGGAAAACGCTTGAAGAAGTCCTCCGGGGAGAGTTCGTCAAAAGTGGGTTCGGCACTTTCAAAGTTGAGCTCTGTCATACCCTGGCTGCGCAGCTGACGCAGGGCTATTACATCCAATAGTACTTTTTCATTCCTATTTCTTATCCTTAAGCGTTTCCAAGGCTCACCATCAATCTCGGCATGGATACCCAGATCGCCGTCCGTATTGTTCAGCTCAAAAAACAAATTGGCTTCATCGAAGGGGATTTCATCATGGTCGGCCCACAATGGGGGAATAAGCAGGGCGCTGACGGTCAGCGTCGCAAATGGAATATGAAGAAGCTTTTTCATTACGGATACCCTCATGGTGTAGGTATGGGGTAAGACCCTGAGGTAGAGAAAAATCAATCGGCAATACAGTGTTGTTTTAGCCATCCAGATAGGGTCTGGCTCTCTGCGTCATTCAAACATACCAAACTGGCCGTTGGTCACGTGGTAAAGTCCAGTTAGCAATGGTGATATCAGTGTTTTGGCGGTAGTGGTGCGATGGCTTAAGTAGGGAGCAGCTGGCGGAGTTCCGCCCAGCCTGAAACTCGATTGCCATAGGTTACCTTATATTATCATTGTAGTCAACAGTGGTGTTTATATGTTATGGTGCTTAAAACCACCACGCTTTAACGGCATAGAGGTGTTGAACAACAATGGTAGCCACAACAGCAGTGCCAAGGACCATTCTCAGCGATTTTGCCGGCGAGGCGGATAAAATTGATGCGTCGACGGCAATTAACAGCTATATCTATCGCTCAAAGGATATGGGAGACAGCTTTCTGGTAACTACCTGTGAAGGTGATGTGGTGGTCAACACGGGCTTTCCGGGCAGTGGTAAACGTCACAGACAACGCTTTGCCGAGGTCAGTGATCATCCGTTGAAATATATTGTTTTGACCCAGTCTCACGTCAACCAGTTTGGCGGCGCGGCGGAAATGAAAGAGGATACAACACAGATCATCGCCCAGGCGCGTTTCAGCGAATGCCGCCAATACTGGATTGATTTGCACGACTTCTACGCCCGCAGGTCCAACAAGCTTTGGGGGAGAGTTTTAAAAAAGCGTGCCGAGGTCAAACATCAGATTCAGGAGGTGAGCCCTGACCTGGTGTTCGATGACTACTACACCTTTGAGTTGGGCGGACGCCGCTTTGAACTTTATGCCACCCCCGGTGGCGAAAGTGCGGACGCCCTGGTGGTGTGGTTGCCGGAGGACAGGGTCCTTTTCACCGGCAATCTGTTTGGCCCTATCTTTGGCCATATTCCCAATCTGTACACCCTTCGCGGCGACAAAATTCGCTCGGCGCTGCGTTATATCGAGTCGCTGGAGCGGGTGTTGGCGCTGGAACCAGCTATGCTGATTACTGGCCACGAAGTGGTGAAGGGCGCTGAACAAATTCGTGCCACCGTCGAGCGACTACGGGATTCTGTAATCTATATTCGTGAACAGACCCTGGCGGGTATGAACGCCGGTGCGGACATTCACCAATTGATGACTGAAATTCAATTGCCAGTGGATCTACAGGTCGGTCAGGGCCACGGCAAGGTGTCCTGGTGTGTGCGCGCTATCTGGGAAGAGTATGCCGGTTGGTTTCACTATGATTCCACCACAGCGCTCTACGCCACGCCGTTTCGCAGCGTCTCTGCGGACGTGGTGGAGTTGGCGGGATCCAGTCACCTTATTCGGCGTGCCCAGGGCTATTTCACCCGGGGTGAACCGCTGAAGGCGATTCACCTGGCCGATCTTGTCTTGGCGGCAGAGCCTGACAATTGCGATGGCCTGAGGATTCGACTCCATGCTCACAAACAGCTGCTGGATCAGTGCGGCGGTGAAAATTTCAGTGAGGTGATGTGGCTTAATTCCGAAATCCGCGCCGCTGAACAGGCGTTGGGTTTAGCAGATGAACATTAAATCAGACAACCATTACTCCGAGATTGTTAACCAGGAGCTGTAAGTATGGGTTATAACCGCCTTGAAGAAGCCTTTGCTGAAATTATCCGTCACGCCGATGATCTCACTCGCCCTGGGTTGGTGGATACTCCCAAACGCGCTGCCAAGGCGTTTGAATTTCTGACTAAGGGTTATGAACAGAGTGTGGAGAAGGTGGTCAATGGTGCACTGTTTCCCTCCGATAACAGTGAAATGATTCTGGTGCGTGACATAGAGCTGTTTTCCATGTGTGAGCATCATATGTTGCCGTTTCTGGGCAAGTGCCACGTGGCTTATATCCCCTCGGGCAAGGTAATTGGTCTGTCAAAGATAGCCCGTATTGTAGATGTCTTTGCCCGGCGTTTGCAGATTCAGGAAAACCTGACGGTGCAAATTGCCGAGACCGTTCGCGACTTGACGGGCGCTCTGGGTGTGGGAGTGATTATTGAAGCCAAGCACATGTGTATGATGATGCGCGGTGTGGAAAAGCAAAATTCACTGATGAAAACCTCAACCATGCTGGGATCTTTTCGTGAAGACCCGGCGACGCGCAATGAGTTTTTGTCGCTATTAAGTATTCGTTCGTAAATCGTAGTCTGTTTCAGCAGGCTATATTTTTATTTCCATTGGGTTGACGCCGAAATTCGCTTATAAGGAGAGTTCATGTATCGGGTGTTAAATCGCTGTTTGGCTAAATTGATGATAACCGGTTTGGTACTGCAATTGACTGCCTGTGGTATGGCGCCACACGCTGTTTCGCCGACGACAATCGGTGAAACTGTACCCCGGACAGACAAAGCCTTTCTGAATGATCCCGACAACTTTCAATTTGTGATTGTGGGAGATCGCACCGGCGGACATCGGCCGGGCATCTTCAAACGGGCGATGACACAGATAAACTGGTTACAACCGGAATTTGTCATGTGTGTCGGTGATTTGATTGAGGGTTACACCGAAGATAAAGCCCGCGTGTTGGCACAGTGGGATGAAATGGACGGCATGCTCAATAGTCTGGATATGCCCTTTTTTTACACCGTCGGCAATCACGATATCACCAATCCGATGATGGCGGAGATTTGGCAGCAGCGTCTGGGGCAAACCTACTACCACTTTGTTTACAAAAATGTGTTGTTCCTGTCCTTGAATACCGAGGATCCTCCGGTGGCTCTGTCTAAGCACCATATCGACAAGGCTGTTGCCCTGGAAAACATGATGGAGAAAGATCCGGAAGGCACCCAAAAGCGTATTCTGTCGCGCAGGAAAGACGGTCCACCCCCCACTCTGCCGGGTAGTATTCATATCAGTGATAAGCAAGTAGCCTATGTGGAGCAAGTACTGGCTGAAAACCCCGATGTGCGCTGGACGCTGGTGTTTATGCACAAGCCCGCCTGGAAATCCAACGATGCCCAGTTTGAACGCATTGAGAAGATGCTGCAGGATCGCGATTACTCGGTGATTGGCGGTCACGAGCACTATTACAGCTATACTCGCCGTCACGACCGGGATTATATCGATATGGGCACTACGGGAGGAGTTTGGTTAAGTACTGGCCCTGGTAGCGAGGACCATATTTCCTGGGTGACGATGACGGAAGAGGGGCCGGTGTTTGCCAATATCAAATTGGATGGGTTGTCTGATAAAGAAGGGCTTCCTTGAGAAAAAGATTGCTACAGATATAGTTATCACTCAGAAGGGGTAACTGCAACTAGGTTGCTGCCAGGAGCGGGCGGTCGCTAGTGGCACCTCTACGCCTGGCACAATATAGAATCAGCGTGCGTTCCCAACCTGGAGCGGCACGATCGGGGTCGGGGTGCTTGAAATTTGGACAGGCAAAGCCTGGCCTAATTTCAAGCACCCCGACCCCATAGAATGGGACCACTCCCCGCTAACGAAAGCACCTCTACAAATTCACTCCGCGCCCTGTAAAGAACAAAGATCGGAGTAAACCGGTACAGGTGCCATCGCAGGGGGGAGTGGAACCTCTCGAGGGGATCAGAGTGCCTAAATTTAGACCAGAAAAGGCCTGGTCAAAATTAAGGGCACTCCGACCCCGCACCGTGCCGCCGCAGGTCAGGTCGCGCGCCGATAATTTCGTTCTGCCTCTACGCCGTGCCACTTTAGGCCAGGTCACAACTTGGCACCGTGCTGTTCCAGGAGGTGCGACTAGCAACTGTCCACTTCTGGCTCAAACAAGACATAACCTATTCTAGAATGGCAACTATCTATCAGCTTATAATGATAGATCTAGTCTCAAACAGTAAATACGGCCAAACATGACGGACAAAAAACGGGAAAAGGGCTCCTCGATAACCCGGATACTTGAAATTGTTGAAGCTGTTTCCCGCGCCGAACGCCCCATGTCAGCCACCGAAGTCGCCTTCCAGCTAGACATTCCCAAACCGAGCGCCCATCGTCTGGTTCAACAGCTGGAAGCAGAGGGTTTTCTACAAACCAATATGCGTGGGCACCTGCAACCCGGGCAGCGACTGCAAGAGATCGCTCTGGGTGTGCTCCATTCAAACCGTTTCAAAGCCCAGCGCCAGGCTATCTTAAAGCACCTGGCCCATCAGATCGGGGAAACCTGTGGTATCGCTCTGCCCGACGGCACGGAGATGATCTACTACGATCGCGTACAAACCAACTGGCCACTGCAAATTCATCTGCCGGTTGGGAGTCGTGTGCCGGTTTGGTGTAGTGCCAGTGGCAAGCTGTATCTCAGCACACTGTCGAAAAGCCAACGGAACAGAGTGATCCAGCACCTTCCCCTGGAGAAGCGTGCCCGTAATACACTGACCGATATAGACTCTCTGGAGCAAGCCCTGCGCGCAATTCGCAAAACGGATATCGGCATCGATAACGAAGAATTTATTGATGGCATGGTGGCCTGCTCAGTGCCCATTCGAGACAACGAAGGTAAATTGTTTGCCTGTCTGTTCACACATGCGCCCCTGATTCGTAAATCACTGGACGAGTTGCTAACCTTTGAGCCTCTTCTGCGGCGTGCCGCGGGGGAGCTTGCCGACATGGTAGCGTCTCGGCAGGATGCATTGGAGCAATAGCAAATATGTTGTGAAAACTTCGGTGCTATAACTGATATCGTTAATTCAAAATCTGTTGATAAAGCACCATTATCTCATCTTTCGAGGGTACTCTCGGATTATTACCCGGCGAGCCCGATGCCAACGCCTGAGTTGCCATCAGTTCGCGCAATTCCATAAATTGTTTGGGATCGATTCCATACTGCGTTGGCGTGGGCACCTGCAGGTCATCATTCAGGCTGCGCAGTTCCTCCAGCAGTTTTTGATTGGCTAATTCTGTAGAATCATCGACAGCCGCAACTCCCATGGCCCGTGCGCAGTCAGCATAGCGTTCCGGCGCGCCGGGAATGGAATACTCGGTCACGGCTGGCATCAGCATCGCATTGGACAAACCGTGGGGTACATGGAAATGAGCGCCGATGGGGCGGCTCATGCCGTGTACAAGAGCCACCGAGGCATTGGAGAAGGCGATACCTGCCAAGGTCGAACCCAACATCATCGCTTCCCGGGCAGGGCGGTTGTCGCCGTCGTGATAAGCGGTTCGAAGATTGGGCCCAATCAGTCGCATCGCAGACAGGGCCTGTGAATCGGCGTAAGAATTGGCTTTGCGGCTCACATAGGCCTCGACGGCGTGTACCAAGGCGTCGATTCCCGTGTCGGCAGTGATACGTGGCGGCAGACTCAGTGTCAGCTCATAATCTACCAACGCCGCTGTTGGCAGGAAACCCAGGCCTGTGCAGAGCATCTTTTCATCGGTTTTCTCATCGGTGATGATGGTCACCCGAGTGGTTTCTGAACCCGTGCCTGCGGTTGTGGGAATCGCGATAATCGGTAAACCCGGTTCCATCACCTGGCGGGGGAATTTGTAATCCATCATGGTGCCGCCGTATTTGGCGAGAATGGAAATTGCCTTGGCACTGTCAATCGCACTGCCGCCACCAAGAGCAATCAGCGAATCGAAGCCGCCCTCTCTTACCCTGTCAACAGCAACGCTAATGGAAGATTCAGTGGGTTCCGCAACGGTATCTGAGAACACCTCATGGGGAATGGCGCTCTTTGAAAGCTGCTGTTGGATTCTAGCCGCATAACCCAACTCCACCATCATTCTGTCGGTGACAAGCAATGGTCTCTGGCCACCCAGATGGTTCAGTATGGATGCCACTTCCAGGCTGGCGCCGGCACCGATCTGAAGAATTCGCGGGAGTAGGATGTTATTGGACATAAGGGCCTCCGGAGTGCCTTATCAAGTGGGATCAGGCTGTAACTCTGTTTTTAGCAGTATCGAAACGCATTTCTCTAGTGAAAAGTGTAAGTGTGTGCCTATAGTGATAGAAATGGTCTCAATATAATGAAAATGATATTAATTGAATAATAACAAGGTCAAGTAAAAAATGCCTATATTTTCGGAAATTGATACTTTAAGTCTCGAAATAGTACGTTGTGATGAGGTTGCAGGTCTATAAATGGGTGCGTTTGAGTGCTGATGCTGGAAAAGAGGACTATGACCAATAATTGACAATATTAACTCAGCTGAGTTAATATGAAATTAATTCAATTGAGTTAAAGGACCTATGAGCATAACAAACCCGCCGCCACTTACCCCCACGGCTGAAAAGATTCTCAAAACCGCAGAGCGCCTGTTTGCCCTTCATGGTGTTGATGGGGTCTCTTTGCGGGAGATCGCCCGCAGTGCCGGTCAAAAGAATGAGTCCGCCACCCGCTACCATTTTGGTTCACGAGACGCATTGCTGGCGGCCATCCTCGATTACCGCCGGACTCCAGTAAACGCCCGACGACAGCAGCTGCTCGATGAGCTGGTTGCCAACAAGCAGCAAAGTGATGTGCGTGCACTCCTCCAAGTGATTATCCAGCCTTTTGCGGAATTGCTAACGATTACCCCGGAAGACAGCTACTACATCAGCCTGGTGAATCAACTTTATAGCCGCCGCGATTACTTCACCGCAGTAGACTCGGAAGAGAGCCGCACGGCGCTCCGACAAGCGTTCTCTCTGCTCGATGAAGCATTGGTGGAAATACCCGCCCCTCAACGCGCCGAACGGCTGTTCTGGGTGGGCTTGCAGATGAACCACGTGGTCGCAGACTGGGATCACAGGCGGAGAAATTTCCCTCAAGAATACCCGCCAGAAAGCTGGGATTGGCGATTGGACAATCTCATCGATTATATCGCTAGCGGGCTCACCGCTCCCTGCTCGCGACCGGTCCTCTAGACAGCCGCAATTTATTACCCCCGCAATTTATCACTAAAGGACCAAGACGATGATCAAACAGCTCCTAGTCCCGATCTTAGCCTCGGCGGCCGTTGCGCTGGTCGGCTGTACCGGCACCACTGGTAACAGCGACTTTCAAGGTATCACCGCCAAACATATCTCGGACGCCACACCCCACTGGGTAGCCCCCGCAACAGCGAAGCCCGAAAGCCCTAATGTGCTGGTCATCCTGCTCGATGACGCCGGCTTTTCTGATTTTGGCTCCTTTGGCGCTGAAATCGATACCCCCAACATTGACCAACTGGCGACCAACGGCCTGCGCTACAACAACTTCACCACCACGGCTGTGTGCTCCCCCTCCCGCGCCGCTCTGCTCACCGGCCTCAACCACCACTCCGCCGGGGTTGGCTGGTTGGCCAATATGGACACCGGCTTTCCAGGTTACCGCGGCGAGATTCACCCAAACGCGGTCACTCTGCCTGAAGTACTGAAGGAGAATGGCTACAACACCCTGATGGTCGGTAAATGGCATCTGATCAACTCCAACCACCTCTCGGTCGCCGGCCCCTACGACGCCTGGCCCACCCAGCGTGGCTTTGAGCGTTACTGGGGCTTCCTGGATGGCGAGTCCAACCAGTTCACTCCCGCCTACCTGTATGCCGGTAACGAGGTGATTCAGACCGAACTGCCCGAGGATTTCTACCTCCCCAGAGCGATGACCGACAAAGCGATCCAGATGCTCAAGGATCAGCGGGCGGTATCCCGTGATAAACCTTTCTTCCTCTACTACGCTTCTGGCGGGCCCCATGCTCCCCACCACACATTGCCTGAGGATCGCGCCAAGTACCGAGGTAAATACGATCAGGGCTATGACACCATTAGAGCCAAACGACTGGCCAAGCAGAAAGCGCTGGGAGTCGCACCGGACAACACCGTTCTCACCGGCTACTACCCGGGAGTAACGCCTTGGAAAAGTCTCGGCGATGACGACCGCAAAGTTTCGGCGCGGTTGCAGGAGAACTTTGCCGCCTACGTCGACCAACTCGACCAGCAGATTGGGCGCCTGGTGGATTACCTGCGTGAGAGCGGCGAACTGGATAACACTCTGATCATCGTCACCTCCGACAACGGCGGCAGCAAGGAGAGTGGCGTCCCGGGTACTACTATGGCCACCCGCTATCTGCACGGCATTCCCGATACGACCGAGAAAAATCTTGAGGATTTCGAACTGATCGGCGGACCCGATAGCCACCCTAACTATCCCAGCGGCTGGATGCAGGTGAGCAACACGCCGTTTCAATATGCCAAAGCCACCACGCACGGTGGTGGCGTGCGAGCGCCACTGGTAATCCACTGGCCTGCGGGCATCAAGAAAGAAGAGAAGGGTGCGGTACGTTCCCAGTTTCACCACATTAACGATCTGATGCCGACCATACTGGAAGCAGCAGGAATTGAGCACCCACATCAGTATCGCGGGCGCACAGTCAAGCCGATGGAAGGCATCTCCATGGCCTACACCTTCAGCGACGGCGACAGCTCCAGCCGCAAGCTCAACCAGTACTACGAGCTGGCTGCCAACCGCGCTTTTATTGAAGATGGCTGGAAGATCGTCACCTACGTACCCCGCAACCAGCCATACAATTCCATGCCGTGGGAACTCTACAACCTTAACGAAGACTTCTCCGAGGCCCACAATCTCGCCGATCAATATCCCGAGAAGGTCCAGGAACTGGAGGCCAAATGGTGGGCCGCTGCCGAACGCTATGACGTTCTTCCCATCGACGACCGCCCGATCATGAAAAAGGGGGCCGCTTCGATGAAGCGCAAAAAAAACCTGCGCTACAAGCACTTCAGTTACCAACCCGGCATCAACACTGTGCACAACATCCAGGCACCAACGCTGATCGGCCAACCCTTCTCCATCAGTGCCAAGCTGACTCGGGGCGAGCGCGATCAGGAGGGCGTGATCGTCGCCCAGGGTGGCTACGATGTTGGCTACACACTCTTTGTCAAAGATAACCGCCTCCACTATGAGGTCAATATCGGCGGTTACCGAAACACCCTGGTGTCGACTCGAGAGCTGCCGACAGGCAAAGTGACCCTCCAAGTGAGCTTCAAGCCCGGTAAACCTCATGAAGGCACCGCCAAGTCGACAGCAGAGACCGACGGCGATTTCTCCGCCCGCCACCTGCCCCAGGGCACTATCACTCTCTATATGGACGACAAGGCCATCGGCGCCAAGCATTTTGCACCACCGGTACCTTTCAACAGTTGGGAGGGACTGGATATCGGCCTCGATAGGCGCACCTCGGTATCAAAAGCCTACCAGGCACCCTTCGCCTTTGAGGGGGAGATCGAGAGCGTGGACTACAACATTCACTAAATCGCAGTTGCCATGGATCATCAACATTCGCGACCGCTAGGGAGCGGTCGTTAAATGTGCGGGAATTTTTGGTTAGTGCCCATCCATAAACTCGGTTTTGGAACCGACCTACAGAGTTTCCGGATGGTCACTAGTTCTACTTTGTCACGCTGAACTTAAATTATCGTGTAGGGTGGATTAGCGGTAGCGTAATCCAACAAGAAACGTGCCATTAGCAGACTAATCGGTGGATTACGCTACGCTAATCCACCCTACTTGGCTGATGTGGTCAGCCAAAGTAATAAAACAAGGCGAACACTCCCGCAGCGACATGCAGCGCCAACCAGGCAATAAACAGTTTCTTGTGTCGTTTGATCAATTCCATCATGTGGTAAATCTCTAATGTTGCACGTGGCGACCTAACCTATCTGCTTCCAGATCCCCTCGGCACTGGCGATCACTCGCTCACCAACCGTGATCAAACCGCGGACGAAAAGCATCTGTTTGGTTCTCCGCAGAACCTCAGGTTTGCAGCTGACAAACTCACCCACATGCCCGACGGAGATGAATTGTGTCTGCAGCGACGCTGTGACACAGTTAAAGCGCTGATCCCCGAGCAGTGCGGCGACACCGGAGCCGAGAGCTATGTCGGCAAAGGTCGTCACGACACCACCGTGAATGGTACCGTATTGATTACAGTGACGCTCCTCAATAAACAGGCCCGTGGTGCGCTCCTCACCCTGGTCGAGCAGCCAGAAAGGGCCGACCGCACCGGTGAAGCCGGCAGCGTCGAGGCACCGCCAGCCTTCGGTTTCGAGGATTTTAGGGGTCATGGTGTTACCTCCTTGCGATGTTTTCAGGCCGCGTCAAAGCAGTGTTCCGCCACGGCGCTTGCCTGACCGCCGCGCCCGCCCAACTCAGAGAGCAGCGCTTTCATGCGGTAGGTCCACAGGTGCAGCGGCATTTCCAGTGTCATACCCATGGCGCCCATCATCTGGTGCATGTCATAGCAGACTCTGGTCGCGCTGTCCTGGGCGTGAAATGCCGCCAGCGCGGCATCACCGGCATCGCCGGTCGAAGCCGCCTTGTAGGTTAGCCAACGCACGCCACCGACCAGTACCGCGCACTCGGCCATGCGGTGTCGCAGGGCCTGGAAGCTACCCAGCGGGCGGCCAAACTGCTTGCGCACGCTGAGGTGTTCAACGGTGCAGTCGATGGCGGCCTGAATCAGACCCGCCATTTCCGCAGCACAGGCCACACGAATCCACTGGCGTACCTTATCGGCCTCTTCAGCAGATAACCACTTAACTTCGGGAGTGCCAACCAGGCGCCCCATGGGGTAGGCATAAATGGATTCCGCAACGGTTTCCATTTCGTGCGCGGCGGGATGGGCAATGCCCACTTCGTCGCCATTGATAATAATCAGTGTCCTGGCCGTATCGACAAAGCGACCGGGGCGGCCGTTTTCCACGATCGCCACCGGGCGCGGCAGTTCAATATCCAGTTGCGGACGCACCAGCATCGACAGAGCGGCTTCAACCGTGTAGGGCAGGCGCGCCAAACGCTCTACCGCCAGCGCCGCGGACACAGTGCCCATTTCGGGGATGGCAGCAATGTCAAAGTACTGGCTGTCTTCCAATGCCTCATCGAGCTTCGCGCCGAACAGGACAAACCCTTCTTCTTCGGTGGGTTTGAGTTCAAATTGTTGGGCCAGCTTGTCGAGCGCATCCGCAATCATGGCCTGATCATCGTTCAGCGAGTAATCCATCAGCGGGGCTCCCTTGGTAATTCCAGCAATTCGGTCGCAATCAGGTTCAGCTGAATCTCAGCCGCACCAGAGGCGATGCCAGCAACTATGGCGCGTTGATGGTGAGCCATCAGCAGCGGATCTCCCCCGGCCAGAGCGTCCGGGACATGTTCGACCACAAATTCACCGACAGAACGCTCGGCATTCACGGTGGCAAAACGCGCAGCACTGGCTTCGGGGCCGGCTTGAATATCGCGACAGCGTTGGTCGATGATGCTGTAGCTGTAAAGACGGGAGGCCTCACAGGCAGCGTGGGCCTTGGCGGCTTGCTCAATGGCGGCGCCACAAAAGCGACCCTCTTTTTTGAGGATGCCCACGGCGCGGTGGAGCATGCGCGAAGCCAGGGCAAAACGGGGAATGCCCACACGCTCCAGTGACAGGGAGATGCGAACAATTTCCCAGGCTTGACCCTCTTCGCCGAGACGGGCGCTTGCGGGCACTTCCACATTGTCAAAGAAGACCTCGTGAATGTCGCCTTCCCCAATGATGCTCGGAATCTGGCGGACGGTGATGCCCGGTGTGTCCATCGGTAACAGGAAGATGGAGATGCCGCCTTTTCCGGGAGCGGTACGGGCCAACAGGAAGCAGGTGTCGGCCATACCGGCATAGGAGGTCCAGATCTTCTGACCATTGATGAGGTACCGGTCACCGTCCCGGTCGGCGCGGGTACGCAACGAAGCCAGGTCGGAACCGGACTCCGGTTCGGAGAAGCCCTGGCACCACAAGGTTTCACCGCGGGCCATGGGTGGAATATAACGCTCTTGCTGCGCATCGGTACCAAAGCGCATCAGCGTCGGGCCTATCCAGTTGACATTCATATACTGACCGCCGCGGGGTTCTCCGGCCGCCCACATCTCCTCGGCGAGGATAAAGGCGGTCCAGGGGTCGGCATCGCGCCCGCCCCAATGCTCGGGCCAGTGAGGCACGAGCAGGCCGGCTTCCGACAAAGCGCTGCAGAATTGTTTGGAGAAATTGGTCTGGGTTTCTGAACCGGGGCCGTGAGCCAGCGCTTCCCAGTTGTTGGGAAGCGTGGCTTCCAGAAATGTTCGAACAGTGGAACGAAACTCCTGCTGTTCTTGAGTCCAGTTAAAATCCATCAGGTGTTAATCCTCACTCTTCTTGCCCTTGCTTCCCAGGGCTGCCACATAGCGGTCGATGCCGGCCAGGTAATCGGGATTGAGCATCAGTACGCTATTGGCCATCCGCTCGACATGACGGGCCTGATCGCGACCGAGTTCGTAAGCCATTTCGATGGCAATCTTGGCGGTGCCCATCTGTTCGCCGTGCTGATCCGCCAGGTGGCGGCAGAAATTCATCACTTCGGTCTCGAAGCAGTCGTCGGGGAAGACTTCATGCACCAGGCCCATGGTGAAGGCGCGATCGGCATCGGCGGGCAGGTTGGCCATAACCAGGTAACGGGTCCAGTGGGGGCCAATGATTCGCGCCAGGCGACTTACGCCGTTGGACGCCGGCAACACACCGAACTTACCTTCAGGAAAGGCATAGGTGGCACTCTTGGCGGCCAGGCGGAAGTCGCAGGAGAGGGACATCTCCAGGCCACCGCCTACGCAAGTGCCCTGGTGGGCGACGACAATCGGTTTTTCGATATGCTCCATTTCGTCGTAGATGCGTTGCATACCGTTCAGTTTTAAACGGTGGCGTTCACGAATGGCCACACCCGTGCGATCAATGCTGGGGGGTTCGTTGGAACCCTCTCGCATATCGGCGCCGGAGCAGAAGTAGCGCCCGGTGGCTCGAATCAGCATCACCTTCAATGCCGGCGTGTCGCGGAAGCGATGCAGGGCACCTTCAAATAGCGACATGGTCTGGGCCGTCAAGGCGTTGAGTTTGTCGGGGCGATTCAGTGTACAGGCGATAATCGCGCCGTCTTCTTCGACCAGCAGATGTGGAGCTTCACTCATTACAATACCTCCATTAACCACGGGACCTTCATTAACCACGGGTGCGAGGCAGGCCCAGGGCACGCTCGGCAATCATACTGCGGTGGACTTCACTGGTGCCGCCGTAAATGGTGGTGCCGTGAGCGTGACGGTAAGCCAGGTTCAGATCACCGGCAGGTCCTTCGCGTTTGGACAGCGAGTGGGGCGCTGTCAATTCCAACAGGTCACGGGAATCGGACTGGAATTTCTCTGACGAGAACATCTTGATCATCGGGCCGTAAGCCTTGTTAGGCTGTCCCGTCACCCCCGCCCACAGGGCGCGGTTGCCCAGTACCTCGGAAATAGCGGTATGCAATCTGGCTCGCGCCAAACGCTTTTGGCTATCCACAGCTTCGATCAGCGGGCGGCCATTGCGCTGAATCTCGCGGCACAGGGCCTCGGCGGCTTCTGCCATGGCGCGCTGGCTTTTGGTAAAACCGCCGCCGTGCTCCAGCTCCAGCGCCGCCGCCATCACCTTCACCCCGCCGTCCACAGGCCCCAGTCGGTAACTGTCCTTGACGATTACGCCATCGTAGAAGGTGGCGTTGGTGCGTTCGTCCTGGAAGGTGTGGACAGGCTGTACTTCAATGCCCTCGGAGTTCAGGGGGACCACAAACATGGTCAACCCTTTATGCTTGGGTACATCCGGATTGGTGCGGGTCAGTATCAACACATACTGGGCGATATTGGCACCGCTGGTCCACATTTTTGCGCCGTCGATGCGCCAGCAGCCGTCCTCCAATTGTGTTGCTTTGGTTTTGGCGGCAAACACGTCAGAGCCGCAACCGGGTTCGGAGTAGCCCAGGCTGCAGATGGCGTCACCATTGACAATCCGGGTCAGCACTTCGGCTTTCAGCTCGTCGCTACCACATTTGCGAATCATGGTGCCAACCAGGTTGGTGGTACTCACCGGGTGACTGGTCCAGCCCTGCTCCTCCCAGACCCGGCTCAGCGCATTCATCACATAGGGCGGTGCTTCGCGACCGCCGTACTCTTTTGGCCAGGCGGGGAACAGCAATTTAGCCTCGGCCAGTTTTTTGTGGACGCCGGCGTCAAAACCATCGAACGAGTAGTGGGCTTTTGCACGCAGTTCAGGTGTCAGTGCCTCGTTGAAGAAATCGTCCAGCTCCTTGGCCATGGCACGGGCGTCATCGCCCAAATTAAAGTCGATGGAGATTTCCCCCACCGCTGGCAACTCCGTCACTTCTCCGGCATACAGACGACGCCCGGCTTCTTCCAGGAAACGCGCCGGGTCACCAAATACCAGGGGCCAGGCTTTGGCGCGCAGGTTATACAGGTGAATATCGTATTCCGTCGCCAGACCGTAACCGCCAAACGTGTGCAACGACTGGGTTACCGCGCGTCCGGCAGTATCGGCGGTCCACCAGATCGACATGGAGACTTGGGCTCCTGCATCCACTTCGCCCTTGGCGATATCATGAATGGCTTTCCAGGTCAGGTATTTGCCACCATCGGTATCCACGATCAGATCGGCCAGCGGGTGAGACATGGCCTGATAAGCGCCAATCGCCTGGCCAAAGGCTTCGCGCTCACAGGCGTACTCGGACGCCAGGCGAATGGCTTCGCGGGACAGACCTGAGAGGGCGGCGGCCATCAGCAGTTTCCACTCTTCCAGCGCTTGCGCAAAAACTGTCAGCCCATTGGCATCGGTAGCCAGAACTGCCTTTTCAGCCTCACCCAGGTTTACTTCCGCGATGGGGGTTGTTGCCAGGTTGTCTTCGCCAAGCTTCCCGCTTTCGGGCAGGAAAGCCAGCACGATCTCATCGCCTTTACGGGCAATTACGGCATTGGCCACGGCACCCCCGGCAATCCACTGGACTGGTTGCTCCGCAATATCATGGTAGGCCATAGTGACCAGCTTTTCGCCGGTCATAATCTGCTCAAGCAGTTCAGGCTGGGATTCGCCCCCCAGCAGGGCTACGACGCGAGAGGCCACCAGTGCTTCCGCCAGAGGGCCGGAGACCAGTGTACGGCCAGCTTCTTCCATCAGTACCGCGGCATCCATCAGGCCCAGTCCCAAGCCGCCAGAGTCTTCCGGGATTCGCAAACAAAAGGCCCCCAGTTCTGCCAGGCCTGACCATAGCGCCGCATCAAATCCGCCGGTTTCCGCCGTGGCGCGGACCCGCTCCATACTGCTTTGTTCATTCAGGAAGCGGGCGAAGGACTCGCTCATCATGCGCTGATCATCGGATAGGTCGAAATTCATCGTTGAGGTGACTCCGGAGAATAACTGGTAGCCAAATCTGGCTTTGATTGTTTCTTGGTTACTGATCGCAGCCTGCAGGGTAGCGTCGATCCGCCGTCCGACAGAGTACTGAGACCTATTGTTTGGGCTCGGTGTGGTGCTGCACGGTTTTGGGCAGATGACTTCCCCACCGGTACAGGCGTCCACTATGGCCGGCTCCAGCTTCATCTAAGACTAACGTACTGCAGCACAATTAGTCAACATCGGTGTGCAGTAACGATCGGCGCAAGAGGCCCTGATATGGGCTAAAATAGGGGGGAAGCGGCTGATATCCGCTGGCGAATCGCTGAGGAAGGCCTAGAGGCCCCCTGCGAGGGGCCTGATGAGTTTAGCGTGGAGCCCTCAATTGCCATGAGGGCTGGTAATTGCCTATTTTGCGCTCTTGCGACTGCGGGTGGACTGGCTTTTGGCCTTCTGTGGTTTATCGGGGAATTTCTCCTGGTTGAAGTTGCCCTGTAAATTCATCCTCATCACCTCGTCATTGAAGCGTTTGGCCATCTTTTTACGGCCTGCAGCACTGCTTGAATGAGCGCGTGCCCAAACTGGCCAAAGGAACACGCTCACCAGCATCATTACAGCGTGCACTTCACTGTCGATGCCCGGCTGTGCCCAGTCAGACTTCACAAATTTGTCGATACCGCTCTTGTACAAATTCCAGAAGGGGTCGTTACCCGGCTTGTCGGAACTGAGGACCTCGAACAGCCAGATCCGGCCATATTCGGGGTTCTCCATAGCGAAAGTGGTAAGATTTTCGGCCACCGTATAGGGGTCCAGGTCGGTGGCCTGCTCTTTTGTCAGGGCGTCTTCTCCGAAAACGGCTTTGCAAAGCTTTTCACTGACCCAGGCCTTGGTCGCTTCCAGTAGTTGATCGCGGGTCTGGAAATGGTGGTAGGCAGTGCCCCGGTTGACGCCGGCCGCTTGTGCAACCTGGGAAACACTGAGGCCCTCGGGGCCGTCTTTGGCCAAAAGCTTGCCGGCGACTTCGAGAATGGCTTCGCGCGTGCGCTCCGGATTGCGTTTGGCTGTCCTGGTGGTGGTGCTCAAAATGTTCTCCATATTCCCGCATTAATTTGCATCGATTATGCCCGATATGGGAGTAACTTGCACTACAGTGGTGGCCAGTTTGAGCGTTATTTGAGCAGCTGAGGGGCGCGTTTTGTAATTTTCCCCCTCCTGCTTGTCGCCGTTGTGTACCCACTGGTGGTGAGCGAGCTTAATCGACCTCTATCAGGGGGGTATTTTCATGACCTTGGTCAGGTATTGCGCAGGGGCTGAATTAACTCGACCCGGTAGGGGCAATTCAGTGGCTCAGAAGTCGGTAGCTGCCCGCTCATTTCTTAAAAAAATGAGTGCGGTTGTTGATATTGATCAATGACTGTTGTAAGTTCTTAGGCGTCCCCTAATAAACACCACTGTTGAACATATGTAAAGTGATTATAAGTGGTTGTCGTTTTAATAACTGTTTTAATAACAAGGGGACAGCCCAACCATGAAGAGGAGAGGCAAGTATGAATTGCGCCCATTCAATCACCGCAACTTCACATCAAACCGCACAGACATTCTCCCGGCGTTCAGCCAGCTGGCTGATCCGGGCGGCACTGGCGCCGGCGCTTCTGGCAGGATCGGTGCAAGCCGAGGAACAGGTGTCTGATGACTTATCCATGCTTATAGAAGAGGTAATTGTTACCGCTCGCAAACGGGAGGAGAGCCTGCAGGATATCCCCGTGGCGGTAACGGCGCTGAGTGAAGATTACCTGCGCAACAATGACGTGACACAGTTTTCTGATATGCGCACCCATGTGCCGTCTCTCGGCGTGTCGGTGGGTGGTGGTGGTACCAATACGCCCATTATCTCGCTGCGCGGTCAGCGCCCCTCAGAGACCATTTTGACACTCGATGCCGCTGTTCCCCTGTATTTCGCCGATGTTGCTATGCTGCCAACCCATGGTACTAACGTTGCCATGTATGACCTGGAGAATGTGCAGGTGGTCAAGGGGCCTCAAGGCACGCTCTTTGGTCGCAACTCCACCGGGGGCGCGGTGCTGATGACACCGAGACGTCCCGGCAGCGAATTGGGTGGTAATGTCGAAATCAAATACGGTGATTACGACCTGCTGAGCACAGAGTTTGGTGTTGACTTGCCGGTTAATGAAGACTTAAGTGTACGTCTTGCCGGTCATACCGTTAAGCGCGATGGTTATCAGGATAACCTGGCGACCGGAGATAAAGAGGAGTTTTGGGACGAGGATTCAACGGGGTTGCGAGTCACTATCGATGCGCAGTTAAGTCGTAATGTCAATAACCTGTTGATGCTCGATTGGTCGGAAAGTGAAACCAAGGCTCGAGTGCCCACGCCGGTGGCCTATAACCCCACTAGCAGTACGGCCTTTTTTACCAATCTGCATATGGCAATGGTGGAAGGGCAGCCCGCTTCGGCGCTACAGGACGCCGTGGATGCACAGTCGGCCCGCGACTGGAATGAAGTGGAATCGGATGTGACCGATGGTTTTGAAAATGCCAAAAACCAGATCGCGGTTAACACCACTACCTGGGATATCAATGACGACCTGTCGCTGAAAAATATTCTCGGCTACCGCAAGGTCGATTATGAATCGTTTGCCGATATCGACGGTACTGCCTTTGCACTTTTTGGTTCCAACTTCAGCACGCGCGAGCCGGGAACCGTCGAGGCCGAGCAGTTCAGTAATGAGCTGCAGCTTTTTGGCACCAGCCTGGACAAAAAGCTGGACTGGATGCTGGGCGCCTACTATTTCCAGATGCAGGGCACCCAGAGCTCTCCCACCCAGGTCACGGCGCTGTTTACCCAGAATTCTCCCAACGGCGACGTAGAGAATGAAGCCTATGCACTGTTTGGGGAGGCTACCTATCACTTAACCGATCGCTGGTCATTAACCGCCGGTGTGCGTCAGTCCTGGGACAAGCGCGAAGTGACGGTAAAGAATACCCGCGGTATCTTTGCCCCCCCAAGCTGTAATGTGTTTGATGAAAACGGCGTGAAGCTGGCAGATGACAGCTGTGCGCGAACGGAGTCCGATGATTGGTCGGCAGCTACCTGGCGTCTGAGTGCCAGTTATCAGCCCATGGACAGGATGACGATGTATGCGACGGTCAGTACGGGTTATCGTACCGGTGGCTTCAACCTGCGTGGCAATGAAAATATCTCCCTGAGCCCATTTGACGAGGAGAGGGTAACCACCTATGAGGTGGGTCACAAAACCGACTGGGAGCTGGCCGCGCTGTCTTCCATGCGCACCAACCTGGCGATATACCAGCAGGACTATAAGGATATTCAGATCACCCAGGCAACCTTGACTGATGGTGGATTTGGTACAGCAACTACCAATGCCGGCGAGGCCACTATTCGGGGAGCGGAACTGGAGGTATGGGCAGTACCGTTCCAGGGGCTGGAAATTGCGTTTAGCTATGCTTACGTTGATGCAGATTATAATGAATGGAATATGACGCAGAATATCAGTACGGATCCAGCCAATCCCGAGTATGTTGAGGTGGATGTGTCCGATCGGCCATTCCAATGGATTGCGGAGTATTCCGGTACGGCGTCTGTGCGGTATACCTTGCCGTTGGATCAGTCCATTGGTGAGGTGTCGCTGCAAACCAGTTACTACTTCCAAAGTGATATGGATACCAGTCATCTTAAGCAGGAAGATTTGCCGCTGGTCCCGGCAGCGCAGTTTAAGGAAGCGACAGAAGCTGACTCCTTCGGTTTGTTGAACTTCCGTGTCGACTGGAGTGGTGTGATGGGCAGCAATCTGGATCTGGCCGCCTGGGTGAAAAACATCGAGAACGAGCAGTACCAGACCGGAGGTCTCGAAGTATTGGATACCCTCGGTTGGGCCGCTCGTGTTTATGGCCCACCGCGCACTTGGGGGGCGTCCTTGCGTTATCGCTTTTGATGTGAGCACCACGGGTGGTGTCTGGTTAAGTGCCGGCCCTGGGAGCCAGGGCCACATCACCTGGGTGACTATGAGGGAGGAAGGGCAGTGAGCTGCCCTTGATGTGAATTTTAGGTTTGGTGCAGCTACCAGGCTTTTTTAAGCCACAGAAATTATGAATAATTTGGTCGGTGAATGTTGGACGTCGTTTAAGGTCAGATAGTTCGTATTCGACTGCTAATGTTTGCCTGCTCCTATTTGTCAATATCGTCAGTAGGCATAGGTTCATGGATGGTCACTGGCTATTTAGGGATGCGGCCTTCATTGAATATGCCGTGTCGTAAGATGCCAGTCCATTCTTTGGTGAAACGCTCTGCGGCTTTATCATTGCTTTTTGTTTTACTCGTGCGGCTTAAGAGCACAGAAAACACCATTCCAAGCATAATAGAAGAGAGGGTCTCATCATCAATATCCTTTCTTACGTCACCACTCGCCTTGGATGCCGCTAAAGCTTCTCGCAGCATTTTATATAGCGGGTGGTCTGTACTAAAATGATTGCCGGACAAAATATCCACAGCAAATAATCTGGCTGCTTCGGAATTCTCTAAAATCAGCTTCGTCACATGATAGACATTCTCATCCATCGACGTTGACTTAACCTTCGTTATTGAGGCGTATAGTTGATCCGAAACCCATTCTTTTGCAGCTGCTAATAAGTGCTCACGACTCTCGAAATGTTGGTAGGCAGCCGCGCGGCTTATATTAGCAACTTGTGCGACCTCTTTTAGGGATAGTGATTCAATCCCTTTTTCAGAAATTAATTGAATGGTGGCTTGTAACAGCCTTTCACGGGTTTGCTCAGGGTTGCGGATACGGCTTTTCTGTGAAGGTTTTTTCATAGTTTGATCGGAAAATACAACAGTGTAGAAATTTACATTAATTAGTGTGCATCCATATACTCGGTTTTGGCACCGAGATAGATTTAGTTTTTGAACCGAGATATATTTTGTAGATCGGGTTTTAACCCGACAACCGGTGCTCAATTCCGGCATCGTTGTCGGACTAAAGTCCGACCTACAGAGTTTATGGATGGGCACTAATTAAAGCTGCGCGAATGCTGACTATTATAACAAGTCTCATCAGTGATAAAATATTGAAAACCGCATCTTCGGTATCGAGCACGGGAGCCGCGACCGGCTACCGTGCCGCAGTATGTTACCGGTTGGCAAAATACATGGTGACTTCAAAGCCAATGCGTAGATCGGTGTAAGTGGGCTTGGTCCACATAGATTTATCCTCTTGTTGAATGATTAGTAAAGTTGAGTGTTATCAAATTCCTTGGATCCCCAACGGAATCAATGTCGGGAGTCACTCTATAGATTTTCCCGAAGCTCCAAGTTTATAGGCCATTACCGCGTCACTTTTGGTGGAGCCGTACATGCTATGTCCACCTGCCGGGATTACCACATACTGTTCTCCACCGGATTCATACGTTATCGGCGTGGCGGTGCCCGCTGCTGGCAGGTCGGTCTTCCAAATCACTTCACCTGTCTTCATATCGAAAGCTCGAAACTTGTCGTCCAGGGTATAACCAATGAAGACCAAACCACCTGCAGTGATCAGCGGGCCTCCGGCTCCCGGCGTGCCTAATTCCCAAGGAATGGGCACAGGAGCCAGCTTTTCAATACTGCCCAGTGGTACTTCCCAGACGATCTCTGCCCGCACCAGGTCGATTGCAGTTAACGCCGCCCAAGGCGGTTCCGAGCAAGGGGCTCCAAAGGGGGATAGCAGCGGTTCGATTTTCGTGACATAAGGAGCCCCGGCATTGGGAAAAGTCATAGAAGATCGTGTTTCAATCGCCTGACCCGGATTAAGTTTGGCGTTTTCCCGACGAATCATAGTGATTACCATTGGCACTCGATTCGAGGGCACTACCATAATATGGCTTTCCGGGTCATAGGCACCGCCGCCCCAATTCGGGCCGCCCGACGCCGCGGGTTGGAGTATGGTGCCCCTTTCGCTGGGAGGCGTATATATCGGACCATGGAGGAGTTCACTTATCCTTCTTCTGCACAGCCACTTATCTATGGGAGTAAAGCCCCAGGCATCACCTGGAGAAAAACTTTGTGGCGCAATGGTGGGCATTCCCACAGGGAACGGCTGAGTAGGTGATAAGGTTTCTTCTGCCACTTGGCCGAATTGTGGCACCGGTCGTTCAATATAGGGGAAGAGAGGCTCGCCTGTCTTGCGGTTAAACACAAAGATCAATCCCATCTTGGTGTTCTGTACCAGTGCCGGAACTGATTGACCGTTGTATGGTAAATCCATAAGTAGTGGTTGGGAAGGTGTGTCATAGTCCCAGATATTGTGATGTACAAACTGGAAGTGCCAAGCCACTTCTCCCGTCGATCCTTTTAGGGCCACTATCGAGTCGGCGTAGCGGTTGTCGCCGGGTCGGCTGCCGCCATAGAAATCGACTGACGCGCTGGTTGTCGGCAAGTAAACAAGATCCAGCTCATGGTCGACAGCCATGGATGCCCACACATTGCCCCCGCCATGCCCCTCAGCAGTTCCCTTTTCCCAGCTATTCGCTGCTGGGTCAGAAGGATCTCGAGGCAAAGGATCGAATTCCCAAACCTGCTCACCGCTGCGGGCATCAAAAGCCAGGACGCGGCCGCTGGGTGCGTCAACCCGTTGATCGTCGGCAACGGTTGAACCCACCACCACTACGTCGTTGACGATGGCTGGACGGGACAGCGCCGATACCTCGCCCGGAAAAATTACTGGCTTGCTGGGAGCCATTTGAACCACGCCCTGGTTGCCGAATTCTGTGCATGGCTCGCCATTTTTGGCATCAATTGCAATCAATCGATAATCGGCTGTTCCAAGGAAAATTCGGGTTTTACAGCTGGCATTTTCGGCCGCTTTATCGTCTCTCCAGGTGGAGATCCCGCGGCACTTCTTCATCCCATGACCGCTTCCTTCTGGATCGAACACCCAGCGCTCTCTTCCCGTCTCCGGGTCCAGTGCAATCAGTCGGCGAGAGGTGGTGCAGACGACTAGACTGCCCTCTACCAGAGTGGGTTCATCCTGAAAAGCATCCAGTGATGTGTTTGAGGTGCCAAGCTCACCAGTATGATATTCCCAAGCTAACTCGAGGTTGGACACGTTCTTATTAGTGATCTGCCTAAGAGGCGAATACTTTGTCCCCAGCTGACGCTGGTCGGTAAATGGCTCAGCGGCACCGACAAACGGTGTAACGACTACTAGAGTCAACAGCGAAACGCTGGGTAAAACCTTGGTAAGACTGCGAATGCCTGGGCGGGCAATAGCAAATCGTATCTTTGTCAAAAGCGTGTAAGTAACTGTTTTCATAGACATTCTCGTCATCGGTCAGGTAGCGGAAAATGACCTCTACTGCTGGCGATCCCTCTATAGGGAGGTGCATCGTCTGCCGGGAGATATTCGCCTGTAGAGTGGCTTCATTATACCGCTAATAGACACGATGTCTACTAAGGTGCTAAGGCATTTTGGCTTCTACGTTGATCAGCAATCCTCCGATAATAGGCCATGGGGGTACAACATTGATGTATATATATGGTAGTATTATGATCAACATAGTTGTTTAATACGTGGCAGATAAATTGCCCGCAGAGGAAAAGCTTTTTTAAGAGTAACTTGCCCGATATGACAGTAGCTGATATTTCGACCTTGCCAGCTTATGAGACACTGAAACTCATCCGGGATGGTTGTGTATTGACCATCACTATGAATCGCCCCGAGTTGCTCAATGCCGTTAACCTCAAACTGCATCAAGAGCTGGCAGAGGTGTTTACCTTTGCCGCTGCTGACGAAGAATCCGACATTGTGGTATTGACCGGTGCGGGACGTGCTTTCTCCGCGGGCGGTGATCTTGAACATATTCTCAACAATGCCAACAATCCGGATCTCTTTGATGAGGAGGTACGGCTGGCAAAACGCATCGTGTTTTCCATACTGGATCTCGACAAGCCCCTGGTTTGTCGGCTAAATGGCCATGCCGTGGGCCTGGGCGCCACCCTGGCGCTGTTCTGCGACGTGATTTTTGCGGCGGATAGCGCCAAAATCGGCGATCCCCATGTGTCAGTGGGCTTGGTAGCAGGAGATGGGGGAGCCATTATCTGGCCTCAATTGATTGGTTTGTGTCGGGCTAAAGAATTTCTTATGACTGGTGAGCTCTTGTCCGCACAAAAGGCCGCGGAGATCGGTTTGATTAACCACTGTGTGCCGGCAGAAGAGCTGGACAGAGCCGTTGAGGCGTTCTGCGACAAGCTTATGGCAGGCTCCAGGAATGCCATTCGTTGGACCAAAGTTCTGCTGAATCAGGAACTCAAGCGCGTTACACACAGTTTGTTGGATGCCGGTCTTGCCTATGAGACCGTCAGCATGCGTCAAGATGACCATAGGGAAGCCGTAAAGGCCATGCAGGAAAAGCGCAAGCCTGACTTTCGCAGGATGAACAGCTAATCCTTCGGATGGAAGCAAGATGCGTCAGTACAAAATGGTAGTGTTGAGTAATCCAGTGCCCGGGCGGGAACAAGAGTGTGATGATTGGTACCAAAACGTGCATCTGCATGAGATGGTCACTCTCCGAGGCTTTAAGTCTGCTCAACGTTTTCGCCTTGCACATCCCATGCGAGAGACAGAGCCCTTCCAGTTTATGGCGATTTACGAGATAGAAACCGATGCAATCGACGAATCCTTGCAGGGACTGGTTTCTGCCGCCGAAAGTGGTCGTCTTAATTTATCCGGAGCCTTACATAGAGAAAATGCCTATGCCGTGGTTTATGAAGCCTGTGGCGATGCAGTGAAGGCAACGTAATCCTATTTATCAATACCAAAGAGTTTGAATGAATATGAGCCTGAAAACACGTTTTACAGAACTGGTCGATATTGAGTACCCCATCGTTCAGGGCGGCATGATGTGGGTCGGAAGGGCAGAGTTGGCAGCCGCTGTCTCCAACGCTGGTGGACTCGGCATTCTTACTGCCTTGACCCAGCCGACACCCGACGATCTGCGCCGGGAAATTGACCGCTGCTGGACCATGACCGATAAACCCTTTGGGGTTAATCTGACGATCCTCCCATCGGTCAATCCGCCACCCTACGCCGAATACCGCCAGGCGATCATCGACAGCGGTATCAAAGTGGTAGAGACCGCCGGGCACAATCCCAGGGAGCACGTGGAACATTTCAAAGAGCACGGTATCAAGGTTATTCATAAGTGCACCGCCGTGCGTCATGCACTGTCAGCTGAGCGTATGGGCGCGGATGCTATATCCATCGATGGTTTTGAATGTGCTGGCCACCCCGGCGAGGACGACATCCCCGGGTTGATCTTGATTCCCGCCGCCGCCAACGAGGTGAAAATCCCGATGATTGCCTCCGGTGGTTTTGGCGATGGACGCGGACTGGTCGCTGCACTGGCATTGGGGGCCGAAGGTATCAACATGGGTACCCGTTTCTGTGCGACTGCAGAAGCGCCCATCCACGAAAATGTCAAGTCGATGCTGGTCGAGCATGGTGAGCGTGATACCAACCTGATCTTCCGCTCGCTGCGCAACACCGGCCGTGTCGCCAAAAACAGTGTTTCTGATGAAGTGGTTGAGGTTCTGAAAAATCCGGAAGCCACCTTCCAGGATGTCTCTCATCTGGTGAAAGGCGCAGACGGTCGTAAAGCGCTGGAGACCGGTGATCTGGATGCCGGTTTGGTTTGGGCCGGTCAGGTGCAGGGCCTGATCAGTGATATCCCAACCTGTGACGAACTTATCCAGCGGATCGTCAAGGAAGCCACTGAGATCATTAACGGTCGACTGCCGGGTTTCCTGGCCGAGTAACCACCGAAACTGTAAATAGAGATTTTGACTGATTGAGCAATTCGCTCGCGACGCGGAAAGTATTGAAGAGTTGAATGGAGGTTAGATGAGTTCTGATACAACCACCAGACAATTGCGCGAGGAGGTTCGCGCCTGGTTGGCGGAAAATGTGCCGGCAGACTGGCGTCGGTCGATGACCGGCGTGGAACAGGAAGCGTTTGTCGCCGCTCAACGGGAATGGTTTGGCAAGTTAGCGCAGGCCGGTTACGCCACTCCCCACTGGCCCCAAGGCTGGCCAGGTGGCGGCCGATCATTGGCGGAACAAAAAATCATCTACGAAGAGGTTGCAAGGGCTGACGCCCCGAGATTGATTCTCTATTTTGTGGCGCTCTATCATGCCGCCTGCACACTGATGGAGTGTGGCACCCCCCAGCAACAGGACAAGTACCTTCCCGCGATACTATCGGGGGAGATCTGGTGCCAGGGTTTCTCGGAACCCAATGCCGGTTCGGACCTCGCCTCGTTAAAAACCCGTGCCGAGAGACGGGGCGACAAATATATCATCAACGGACAAAAGACTTGGTCTACTATGGCGCAGTATGCCGATCGCTGTCTGTTGCTGGCGCGCACCGACAGATCCGGTCCCCCGCAGGCGGGGCTGACCTATCTGCTGTTGGATATGCGGGCCAAAGGCGTAACTGTCCGTCCTATCTCCCAGATTACCGGTGACGATGAATTTGCGGAAATATTTTTCGACGATGTGGAAGTGCCGATTGAAGATCGCGTGGGCGAGGAGGGCCAAGGCTGGGCCGTCGCTCAGGCGACACTGGCGTCTGAACGGGGACTGACGCTGGTTGAGCTCAGCCAGAGGATGCGCTACTCCCTGTCGATGTTGGCTGAAGCTCTCAAAGAGAACGGTTGTTACGACGATCCTGTGGCCCGTCGAGATCTCGGTGTTGTGATTGCCAAAGTGGATGCCGCCTGTGCCCTCGCCGATCAGTACCTGTTGAAACGGATTTCCGGGGAAGAAGCCGTCGGTGATGCGTCGCTGGTCAAACTTTATTACGCCCATGCTCTGCGGGAATTCACTCGTCTGGGGCGAAAAATTAGCGGTTTGCGCGGGCAGTACGCCAAAACCTTTGTCCGCGGTGCCACTCAGGAAACGGGCAACTGGACACTGGATTTTATGAATTCCTACAACTGGTCTATTGCCGGAGGCAGTAACGAGATCCAAAGGAACATCGTGGCCGAACGCATGCTCGGAATGCCACGGGAACCCAAATCCTGGCGTTGGGGGGAGGGCTAATCATGAGCGAATACCTACAGGAAATACGTGATTCGGTTCGCCAAGTGGTGGCGGATTCGGGATTGGCTGCCGGTCATGAAACTGTGTGGCCGCTGGCGGTGGAGCTGGGTTGGCTACTGACCTCTGTGCCGGAAGAGTTGGGTGGCCTGGATCTGGGTGTTGCCGGCACGAGTGAACTTTGTCAGGAGCTGGGGCGTGGGCTTACAGAGATTCCATTCATTCCAGCCGTACTGGCTTTGGAGGCGCTCAGTCACTGTCAGTGGAGTGACAGGGCCAGCTGGATTGAACGATTTACCACTGGTGAGCTTGTTTCCGCTCCGCTGGTTGAAGCAGACCTTTCGATTGATCGCAGCGGCGTGGATCAAGTTCTGGTGAGTGGCTCGGCGACTGCTGTGCAATCTGCCGAGGAGGCAAGTCATCTACTGTTATGGGACAGTAGTAGCGAATGTGTGTTGCTGATCCCCATGCAGCAGCCGGGTCTGGAGTTCATTAAACAATCCACATGGGATGAAGCGCGTCGCCTGTACGATGTGATATTCAATGAAGTGGCAGTGGATTCCTCTCTGGTGCTTGCCACCGATGAGGTTGCCGGTAAATTGATCGCACGCTTGCGTACGCTCAGAAACTTCTCCCTGGCGGCTGATGCGATTGGCGCTTCCTCGGCGTTGTTGGAGCTGACTGTAGAGCACCTGCAAACGCGGGAGCAATTTGGTCGTCCACTCGCTCTATTCCAGGCTCTCAAGCACCGCTGTGCGGACATGAAAACAGTGATTGCGGGAGCGGAAGCCATGTTGCAGGATTGCCTGCGTAAATTTGCTAGCCAGCTGGGCGAAGATGTCGTTGAATTGAAAAGCAAAACCGCCAAGTATCTTGCCAGTACCGCGTTTTTGCAAGTGGCAGAAGAAGCACTGCAGCTGCATGGCGGGATAGGCATGGCAGATGAGCATCCCTGTCACTTGTTCTTGAAGCGATCACTGCTGAGTGAACATCTCGCCACCAGTGATATGACCTGTGAGGTCGATCTCGCCACCAGCTTCCTGGTTGGAACAGAGGGATAAACTACTTTGTCATAGAGGGTTCCGTTGATTTCGTAGGGTGGATTAGCGCAGCGTAATCCACCAGGAATGTGGCACTAACCGAGCTAATTGGTGGATTACGCTGCGCTAATCCACCCTACCCATAAGGCTATATCGTTGCGTGAAAAAATAGTACTAGCTTTAACTGACAATCACCAATCTGTATCAGGATAGTGGTTCTGTCTCCATTGACAATAAATTCTTTTTAAGAAGGTACAAATATGTTCTCAGCAGTTTTAATATCCAAAGATGACAACGGTCAATCCGTTGAGGTGACTCAGTTGGATGAAGCACAGCTTCCGGAAGGTGACGTCACTATCGATGTTGAATATTCAACCCTCAACTATAAAGATGGCCTGGCTATCACAGGTAGCTCGCCGGTGGTGCGCAAGTTTCCCATGGTGCCCGGTATCGACTTGGCTGGCGTAGTAAGTGAAAGCAGCCACCCAGAGTGGAAAGCGGGCGATCGCGTGGTCCTCAACGGGTGGGGTGTCGGTGAGACCCACTGGGGTGGTTTGGCGCAAAAAGCCAGACTGAACGGTGACTGGCTGGTGCCTCTGCCCGAAGCCTTTAACAGCCGCCAGGCAATGGCAATCGGTACCGCGGGTTATACTGCCGCTCTGTGTGTCGATGCACTGGTTGCCAAGGGAGTGACTCCGGATCAGGGAGAAATTCTGGTTACCGGCGCCACTGGTGGTGTGGGCAGTTTTGCAGTCACCTTGTTGGCCAAAGCCGGTTACACCGTGGTTGCCGCCACGGGTAAAGCCTCTGAGGAAGCTTACCTCAAAGATCTGGGCGCTTCGGCGATAATCGATCGCGCTGAACTGAGCGAAAAGGGCAAGCCTCTACAGAAAGAACGCTGGGCCGGTGTTGTGGACTCTGTGGGTAGCCACACGCTGGTGAATGCCTGCGCCCAAACCCGCTACGGTGGTGCGGTGGCAGCCTGTGGACTGGCCCAGGGACCGGATTTTTCGGCCACGGTAATGCCGTTTATTCTGCGCGGCGTATCTCTACTGGGTGTGGATAGTGTCATGGCGCCAAAAGAACCGCGCATGGCGGCGTGGCAACGCCTGGCCAGAGATCTGGATGCGTCGTCACTAGATGTCATTGCCAATGAGATCAGCTTGTCCGAAGCGATTCCGGCGGCGTCTGAACTGTTGCAAGGCAAGGTGCGAGGACGCCTGGTGGTCGACGTCAACAAGTAAGCCTGAACCTCAAGGCGCTGCGGGAAGCAGCGCCGAACAATCCTCTTTTCTTGTCGTGTTGCCGAAATCCGGCATTCTCTGCAACAAGCGACAAGTATCGATAATCAGAAAAAATACCAGGCCTAACATGGTGAGCGTCTGAGGGAAATAATATGCGTAACCACTGTGATCCGGATATTGTGCTGTCAGGCCGTCGATGGGGGGATGTCAGCCGTCTGCTGATATTGACGTTGTGCACCCTGATGACCTTTCCCGCGTTCACCTACGCTAGAGAATCTTCTCTAATTCAGCGCCCACCCAAATTAGTGACATCAGACTCAATGTTTTCAGCCCCCTATATTGATGTCGACGAATGGCGGAATGAGCCGGTGAGGCATCGCTATGTGCATGGTGGCTTTATGGGTACCGAGGCCCGATTCTCGTTTTATTTTCCACCTCAGAAACAGTACCAAGGCCGTTTTTTTCAGCATATCACGCCAGTTCCCGACAACGAAAACCTGGCTCCATTCGGAAAGGGCGAGGAGAGCAAACTGGGCTTCGCTATCGCTAGCGGTGCCTACTTCGTGGAAACCAACGGGGGTGGAAAGGCTTTTTACCAAGATCCCACCATAGCGGGTTATCGCGTTAATGCCGCGGCTGCACAATTTTCTCGCTCGGTAGCGCAGGCGATTTACGATGAGCATCGCCCCCTTGGTTACGCCTATGGCGGTAGTGGAGGTTCCTACCGTACCATTGCGGGTTTCGAAAATACCGATGGCGTTTGGGATGGTGTAGTGCCTTATGTCATCGGTTCCCCCATGTCGATACCCAATGTCTTTACCGTGCGCTTGCACGCTATGCGTATTTTGAAAAACAAATTTCCGGCTATCGTGGATGCAGTTGATGTGGGTGGCCATGGAGACATGTATGCCGGATTGAGTCGGGAAGAACACGAAGCTCTGGAGGAGGTGACTCGCATGGGATTTCCACCCAGCGCCTGGTTCAGTTACGAATATATGGGGCAGCACGCTTTTCCAGTGCTCTTTAACGGCGTGGTGCAGGCGGATCCTGGCTATTTCAAAGATTTCTGGCAAGAGCCTGGATATTTGGGCGCCAATCCGCCCGAATCGTTGCGGAGCGCTCGCATTCAGCACACAACGACAATCAAAAAGGTGATTACCACAGAGGATGCCGCACAACTGGGGCTGCCCATCGGCCGGTTGCCGGGGCAAGCGCGAGGTGGTGTGGACACCGCCTTTAAAGTACTTGAGCGCTCGGCCAAACAGTTGCCGGTTGGGTATCAGCTCGCTTCTATACCGAACGGTGATATCGAGGGAGCCAATCTGATCGTGACCAGCGGTGAAGCCGTAGGCGAATCCCTGTTGCTTCGCGAGATGATCGAAGATGTGGTGTTGCTGGGGCCGGGCCATTCCGAAAAGCTGGACGATATTCGCCCCGGGGATAAGGTTAGGATCGACAACTCCAATTTTCTTGCAGTGCAGACCTATCACCGGCACCAGATTCCGGCGGCTGACTTCGCTGTATGGGATCAATTCAAAGACGACAAAGGGGAACCGCGTTACCCGCAGCGACCCACTTTGTTGGGGCCTCTGTTTTCCAGGGGCGCGACAGGATCGGTTCAAACCGGAAAATTCAAAGGGAAAATGATAGTCGTGGAGTCGCTGATGGATCAGGAGGCATATCCCTGGCAGGCGGATTGGTACCGTTCTAAGGTAGAGGCTGCACTGGGCGCAGAATTGGATGATCATTTTCGACTTTGGTTCACCGAGCACGCACTGCATGGAGACTTCTCGGAACAAAAAGATAGCACCAGAACGGTTAGCTATCTTGGGGTTTTGCATCAGGCGCTACGCGACCTCAGTGCATGGGTAGAGAAGGGCACTGTGCCGCCGTCCAGTACCTCCTACCAAGTCGAAAATGGACAGGTCTTGGTCCCCCTGCATGCTGCCGAGCGAGGGGGGATTCAGCCAGTGGTGACAGTGGCGGCTAATGGTTCGCAGCGTGCGGAAGTCGCAGTGGGTGAGTCTGTGTCATTCAAGGCAGTGGTCGAGATTCCGCCTAACACCGGGCAAATTGTCGCAGCTGCCTGGGATTTTGAAGGTGAAGGCCGTTATCCTCTTAAGGTAGATCTGAATGACATTGACATGCGCCGCAATCGGGTGACTATTACCTCCAGTTACGGGTTTAAAAAGGCTGGCACCTACTTTCCCGTGTTACGAGTGGCGTCGCATAGACAGGGTGATAGGAACACGCCTTATGCGAGGGTGCAAAATTTGGGGCGAGTCAGGGTTGTTGTGAACGCAAGCGTTGCAGATAGGGCGGCACTAGCGCAATGATCAAAATGACAACTGACATAGCGTAAAAGTTTTCGAGCTACGCTATTATCAATGTTTGTCGATTTGTTCTCGATGAGGGAGCTATAAATGCTAGTCTTGACAGGCAAAATAAAATTCTTATCCTCGTCACCGCCGATCATGGCCAGGCGGCACAGCTGGTGCCCTACCCGAGTCTTTTCAAAGCATGCCAGGGCCACAGCATTGGCCACCTGGCAGTACTCAAAACACCTGAAGGCAGCATGTGGGTGTCAACTACGCGACCAACGATGCCATGCTCTAGGAGCATACGGACACGCAGATACCAATACTGATGAACCGTGCTGCCGACACCGCACTGAACAGCTTGGTAGCGCAACCCCAACTGTTCGACCAGATGCGCGAATACCTGGGAATCTAAACTCCATATTCTGACCGATGATGAATACCCATTCTGCCCCAATGTGAACACTTTGCTGTTTTTTCCGGAATCGGTGTTCATAATTCAGGAAACACTGCTTATGTTGCTTCGAAAGCTTTTCTAACGCTTTGTTTTTTCTAAATATATTACCAATCGAATATCTGCTCTAGTGCCACGCTGAAAGCGAAGTTTCCAATACGCAGTATCAAAGGCCGCTAGAAAGCTTCCTAAAAAATATAGCCAAATGAGGATGTGAAACAGGAGGAAGCTGTTGACAGCGCTGCCAATTGTAACTATTGTGATCAACACAGCTGTATAGTTTGTGGTGGCTGTTAGTATCATTGAAAACACAACTACGTGCGGTTTAAGTAGTGTAAATGCTAGAACCAACCTCGTTAATGAGAATCATGATGAGCATCAATAAAAAAACCAAATTAACTCGATCTGCTTTATTTATGAGCATCGCAATAGCACCAATCATAACTGGCGCTGCACCCTCACTGGCTGATGCAGTCAGTGATACAAAGGCACTGCGAGGTGATCCTGGAGAACACATGCTATTAGAGGAGATAATAGTAACTGTACGTAGGCGTAATGAGGGCCTCCAGGAAGTGCCTATTGCAGTTACCGCACTGAGCGGGGACGATTTACGCGCACACAACATAGAGAATTTTGATGATGTTCAATACCATACCCCGTCGCTGAGTGTCAGTAACAATGGTGGCAGCACTCCGGTTATCGCGCTAAGGGGGCAGCGTCCCTCTGAGACGCTGCTTAGCGTTGACCCAGCGGTGGGAATGTATTTTTCAGACATTGTCATGACTCCCTCAAGTGGCACCAACTTGAGCTTGTATGACCTCGAATCTGTTCAAGTCCTCAAAGGGCCGCAGGGAACATTGTTTGGGCGCAACTCCACTGGAGGCAACGTACTGTTTACACCGAAAAGCCCGGACTCGGATTTTGGTGGTTACGCGGAAATTGCCATTGGGGATTATGACCTGGTCCGCACCGAGGCGGCGGTGAACTGGCCCGTGAGCGAGAGTTTGCAGTTAAGGATCGCTGGAAAAACCACCAACCGCGATGGTTATCAGACTAACCGAGCCAGCGGCTCCCTGCAGGGAGACGACTTCGGGGATGAGAACTCAACGGCGGTAAGGGTCTCGGTTTGGGCCAAGATTACCGATAACCTGGAGAATCTGACGGTTGTGAGCTGGGACAGGAGTGACAGCAAAGCCCGGGTTCCTAGCCTGATTGCATGGAATCCAGCTGCTCCTGCGGGAGGGTTGCTCGGTGCGTTCTTTGACCTCGATGGTGTCGTTAGCAGGCATTTTACTGGGGACAAGAACGATGTCGAAACTGAAGTTGACGGCTATCAAGATCTGGAAAACCGTTTCGTATCCAACCACACGACGTTAGAGTTGGATAGCCTGACTATCAAAAATATCATTGGTTACCGTAAGGTTGAGTCGGCGTCCGTCACCGATTGGGATGGTACAGGATATGCCTTGCTCGCACCGCCTGCAAGTGGCGCGCCGAGCACTACGGAGGGGGAGCAGTTCAGCAACGAAATCCAGTTCCTCGGTAGCGCCTTTGACGATCGGCTTGAATGGATAGTGGGCGGTTATTATTACCAGATGCAAGGCACGTCATTTACCCGATCCAATATTCTAGCCCCCTTCTTTCCGATTAACCCGCAGATTGCAGGGGGGGACGTCGATAACGAGGCCTACGCTCTTTTTGCTCAGGGTACTTACCAACTGTCGGATCAGTGGTCATTGACGACGGGAGTGCGCGAGTCCTGGGACGATCGTGCGGTGACCGTGACAAACTTCGAGGCGGGTGTTTGTAAGATCAAGGATGCAGTAGGAGTTACGCTGCCGGTCGACAGTTGCGCAAGAACTGAATCTGAAAGCTTTTCTGCCCCTACCTGGCTGTTGAGTCTGAGTTATGAGCCCAATAATGACAAGTTATTATATGCCAACCTGGGAACCGGTTACCGAACTGGGGGCATCAACTTACGGGGCAAGAGTAATCTCGAGTTGCAGCCCTACGAAGAAGAAACGGTTCTTAACTATGAACTTGGCCTGAAAGCCGATTGGCACCCCGGTAACTGGACCATTCGAACCAATATTGCCACTTTCTACCAGGATTACCAGGATATTCAGCGGACTCAGGCAGTCTCCGATGGTACAAATTTCGGTACAAGTACGGAGAATGCTGCGGAAGCAACGATCAAAGGTGGAGAACTTGAGCTCTGGGTAATCCCCTTCGACGGCTTGGAATTCTCTCTCAATTATGCGTATGTCGACGCGGAATATGGCGAATATTCCGATAGCTTGACTGGTGAGGATCTATCGAACAAAGCTTTCCCGTGGGTTGCCAAGGATTCAGGTACAGCGACGGTGCGCTATACGCTTCCTCTCGAGAAAGATATTGGGCAGGTGTCGTTTCAGGCCAGCTATTACTACCAAGGTACTGTTCCCACGAGTGCAGAAAAGGAATTTGGCGAACCGATGCTCGATGCCACGCTACGACAGGATTCCTACAGCCTGGTCAATTTGCGGTTTGATTGGCAAGGTGTGTTGGGCTCCAATTTCGATTTCGCGTCTTACGTAAAGAATGCCAACAATGAAGAATATAAGACGGGAGGCTTCGGGCTACTGCGCTCGTTGGGCCTTGCTACAGCGTTTTATGGTGCGCCGCGTACCGTAGGTGCATCCTTGCAATATCGCTTTTAAGTAGATGACGCCGGGCAGAGTCCATTGATCTTCCTGGCGGTCATAACCTATTGCTTCGCGAAGGGCAGGTAGTGAAGAACAACCAACGCAAAGGTAATGAGAGAGGCGGCATATGACCGGATATCAAGGTTTGAATGCAGATGAAGGCGATTATGTGAACCGAAGTGAAGTCACAGGAAACACTTTTGCGCTCGTGGCACTTACGTCGCTATTTTTCATGTGGGGTTTTATTTCTTGTCTCAATGACATCCTGATCCCTCACCTTAAAAGTGTATTTTCGCTGAACTATGCACAAGCCATGCTGATTCAATTTTGCTTTTTCGGGGCCTATTTCGTCATCTCGCTACCGGCCGGGAAATTGGCAAAATTGGTTGGTTATAGGAAAGGCATAGTTACGGGGCTGCTTATAGCGAGTGTTGGTTGCCTACTGTTCTATCCTGCAGCCAGTGACCTTAACTATCCGCTTTTTTTGGGGGCGCTCTTTGTGTTGGCGTCTGGTATCACTGTTCTGCAGGTTTCCGCCAATCCCTATGTCACGGCACTGGGCAATCCAAGGACAGCCTCCAGTCGTCTGAACTTAACTCAGGCTTTTAATTCACTGGGAACCACCGTCGCGCCTTTTTTTGGTTCAGTGTTGATTTTATCTGCAGCGGCTACCGGCATGGAACAAATTACAGACACTCCGCATACGGCAGATTCAGTCAAACTTCCCTACCTGCTATTGGCTATAACACTTGCCCTATTGGCGCTTATCTTCAGTCAACTCAAGCTGCCGGAAATAAGCTCACACGCGGAGGGTAAACAGGTGAACGCCGGATACGCCTCTGTCTGGTCCCACTCGCACCTGGTTTTGGGCGCTCTGGGTATTTTCCTATATGTCGGTGCTGAAGTCTCCATCGGCAGCTTTCTTGTGAATTTCTTGGGGCAAGACAATGTCGCTGGCCTGGAAGAGGCTGACGCCGCCTATTACATCGCCTTTTATTGGGGTGGCGCTATGATTGGAAGGTTTATTGGGTCCGCAGTGATGCAATACGTGAATCCCGGGTTGGTTCTCGCGTGTAACGCGGCCGGCGCCATCGCCCTGATCGCTATCGCCATACTCGGTGACGGGGCACTGGCGATGTGGTCGATCCTGCTGGTAGGACTGTGCAACTCCATTATGTTTCCCACCATTTTTAGTCTCGCAATTAATCAGCTAGGTCATCTGACCAGTCAGGGGTCGGGCGTTCTGTGTCTGGCGATTGTCGGTGGCGCGCTGATCCCGCTTCTTCAGGGATTACTAGCGGACAGCATTGGTATTCAACAGGCGTTTGTGTTGCCAATCGCTTGTTATTTCTATATTGCCTACTACGGCTTAAAAGGATCGAAAGTTCGTGTCAAATGATTGATTTTTGGAAAGAGCCTGGATACTTGGGGCTAAGCAGACGGAGTCTTCGCTGTCTGGGATCAATTCAGGAATGACGAGGGAGAATCACGTTACCCACAGCGCCCCATGTCATCGACTGGGTGTCAGGGACACGCCTTATGCGCGGATTCAAAATCTGGGTCGCGTCAGGGTAGTCGTAAAGTAGGGTAAATCCCCCCGCCTCTGTTTAGAGCTTTCCTGCGCGCAGATTCTTCACTGCGTAATCGACTGCGCGCGCCGTCAATGCCATATAGGTTAGCGATGGATTTACGCAGGAAGAGGAGGTCATGCAGGAGCCATCGGTAACAAACAGATTGGGCACCTGATGGGCCTGGTTGTAACGATTGAGTACTGAAGTCTTCGGGTCCCGGCCCATTCTGGCCGTGCCCATTTCGTGCACCGCGGCACCGGGGGTCTTAATGGCAGTGGAGGCAAAAACCCTGCTGGCACCCGCTGCCTCCAGCATACCTTTGGCCTGATTGGCGATATCCTCCCGCATCTTCAACTCGTTATTGTGCCAACGAAAATTTACTGCTGCCTGGGGAATACCAAAGCGATCTCGCTGCTTGGAGAGCGTTACCCTGTTTTCGTGTTGGGGCAGACATTCACCGTAACCGAAGAGCATCATCGACCAAGGACCCGGTTGCTCGAGGGCTCGCTTGTACTCAGCACCGAACCCCGGTACTTTGGTGTACATACCACGCCAGTTGGAACGCCTGGCCAGCCCCTGAAACCCATAACCGCGGATGAAATTGCTTTCGCCGTCGTTTCCATTCAAGTTACGGAAACGCGGCACATATATCACGTTCGGTCGGTTGCCATAGTAATACTGATCGTCAAAGCCTTCGAATGAGGCCATGGCGGCTAACCCCATGCTGTGATCCATAAGGTAATGACCCAGCACGCCGCTGCCGTTGGCCAATCCGTTGGGCATGGCGTCAGATTTGGAGTTCAGTAGAATCTGGGTGGTGGCGATAGTCGAGGCACAGAGAAACACCAGTTTCGCACTGAAATACAGCTTCTCTCCGCTTTGTGCATCGATCACGTTGACGCCAGTCACACGGCGAGTTTGATGATCGTAAACCAGCGTCTCGACCACCGACTGCGGGCGCAGTGTCAGGTTGCCGGTCTTCTGGGCCGCCGGCAGGGTCGAGCTCTGAGTGCTGAAGTAGGAGCCGGTGGAGCAGCCTCGCTCGCAGGGACCGCAATAATGGCACTGGGCCCGGCCGTTGTGGTTTTCGCTGAGCACAGCCACGCGACCGATGGTGGCAATGCGATCGTCGTAATGTTCTTCCACCTTTGTCTTGAAGTGCTTTTCAACCACATTCATAGACATCGGCTTGAGAAATTCACCGTCGGGCAGTTGTGGCAGGTTTTCTGCCTGGCCACTGACGCCGATAAAATTTTCCACATGAGAATACCAGTCCTTGATATCCTCGTAACGAATCGGCCAATCAATGCCGTGACCATCCAGCGCATTGGCACTGAAATCGAGGTCACTGAAGCGGTAGACCTGGCGCCCCCAGACCAACGAACGGCCACCTACCACGTCGGTTCTGATCCAGTGGAACGGATTGTTGCCCACAAACTGGTAGGGATTGTCCCGGTCGTTATTCATGTAGTGACGGGTAGTTTCATCAAATACAAAGTGACTGCTCTGTATCGGGTATTGCTCCCGATAGAGCTCACGCAGGGGACGGTTGCGATAGTCAAACTCCCAGGGGCCTCTGTGCTCAGTCACATAGTCCTTGCCGTGTTCGACATTGCGCCCCCGATCCAGCAACAGCACTTTCAGGCCTTTTTCGGTCAACTCCTTGGCGGCCCAACCACCGCTGATGCCGGAGCCAATCACAATTGCATCAAAATTTACTACTTTACTCATACTGGCTACCTAATTCTGCGTGCTGTTAACTAATTCGCCCAAGCTCGGCCAACTTCACTGACGGGGTAATCCACTATGTATTGCCCTGGCATCGGCAGCCAGCGCAAAGCCTGGGTGGCGCCAATCTCCGAAGTGAAGTAACCGAATACAGTCAACTCCTTGATTTTATTGAAAAATGGCTCGTCTTCAGGTGCAGTTCGATCAAACATCCCCCTGGGGGGCGGCTGATACTGTTTCGCCAACTGCTCAAAATGAGCTAATCCCTCGGCTTGCTGCGACTGGTCGCAGGCAACAAAATCTTTTGCGAAATGGCGCTGGCAATGGTCGTTAATCTGTACCAGTCCATCCAGAAAAATCTGCCGCTCAGTCTTTGTGTACCACCCGGACACAATCCGTTCAATAAAATCTGGAACCCCGGCAGCAATGGCTCCCGGCGTGTCAGTTTCAGGAATAATCAACTCTGCCAGGGCCGCAATTAGCGGCCTGTGCTCCTCTTTGAGTGTATGGTTTACCAGCGGTGGACTGCCATCACAGCCTGCCAATGCGCCTAACATCAGCGAACTGGAGGCTCCGATACCCATAGCTGCAGCGGTGCGTTTCAGAAACTCTCTGCGGTTCATTGGTTCCTCTCTCCTGTCAGCGATTCAATACAGGCGCGGATTTTGCACTCTACACGCTATTTTTAAGCTTGCTTCAGTTTAAAATGCTCTCGCAGTCTTTGGAACATGGCGGCAGTTTTTCGAACCCCTTCAATTTCATCACCTTCACCTTCATACTCGATGCTGAGATAACCAGAATAACCACTGTTCAAAAAGATATCAAAAATTCTGGGGTAATCCATGCTGACTTCATAACCGGTGCCGTCAAAAGCGTAAGCTTTGGCGCTGACCCAGTTGGCCAAAGGCATCAATGTTTTCAACCCCTGATAACGATCCACAGTACGGGGCAATTCCGAGAAATCGCGTTCATAAGGCATGTCTTGGTCTATGCGAAAATTATTGGTGTCTACAGAGAGGCCCAATCGCGGGTGATCCATGGATTGTACAAGATCAGCCAGCCACTCGGGTTGCGAGGAAATACCATGGTGGTTTTCAATATTGATAATCAGGCCACTGTCTTCAGTTCTATCCAACAGTTCATGTAGACCCTGCATGGCCAGCTTCTTGGCCTCCTGCTCACGATCAGGCCCATGGGGTGCATTGCAGTATAGTTCAGCTCGAAGAATGTCACAGCCAAGTATTTGCGCTGGTTCCACATACTGCATAAAGAATTCCAGTGCCTTCTGACGATTCGCACTATCCACACTGGCCAAGTAAAAGGGACCACCGACGCTCATCACCCGGTTACAGGCACCCGCATCGTCCGATGCTCTGCGCAAACTCTCAAAGAAGGCAGCAGGTGGTGCCTTGAACATGAGCTCCCTTCCGCCATGCAAATCACGAAAAGTCTTACCCGCCCACTCCAGTGCGTCCACTCCCATACTCTTAACTAAGGCGGGAACGTCTGTCGCTTTTAACTCACCTTTCCACAATTCTAAGTGAAAGCTCCAAGTCATCACAGCCAGTTTAAAAATTTCATCGTCGGTCTGTTTTTTTGCCGTTGTGGCCAGAGCGGCGGGTGATAACAATGTAGAGCCTGCAGCAAGCGCAGAGGAAGCCAGTAGCAACTTATTCAATTCTCGCCGAGTTATCATAAAATTCAGTCCTGTTTATGCCTAATCAAGAGCCCAAGTCGTTATTCGCTTTAATGGCAATGGTTATCATATCGACACACTGCAAATATAGCCACTGGTGATGTTGGTACTGAGACCAATAGTTCTTGCAAATGTACATCTCTGTTGACTAAATGTATCTGTACTTGCTAGCGCTGTCAATGATGTGGGCTGCGGCTGTTATCTGTAAAGAAAATCGCTGAATTTTTACAAATCTTTGCTTAATTTGTACAAGTTTGTCATGCTCGATTCATGATTTACTGGTCGCTTTCAAGTCTTGATGACAGCATTCATGAGAACAGTGAGCAAAGCCGTAATCCGCTGTATCTCCCGGTCGAATAACAAGGTAAATCCAACGGTGGGCTGTACGGCAGTGTAGTCGAGTAATCTGATCGCAAAGCCTTCGAGTTATTCCACCGATCGCTTGCGATCATTACTCGGCGTTAGCCCAAACCGCTTTTGATAGGAGCGGGTCAGGTGACTGTGGTCACTGAACCCGGCTTCCTGTGCAATGCTGGCCAGGCTTTTGCTCGATTCTAGTAGCAGCTTTCTGGCGTAATCCAACCGCAGCTCCGTTATGTAATGGCGCGGTGTTTTTGACAGGTGCTTCTTAAAACGCCGCTCCAGTGTGCTCACCGACAGGTGGGTCGCCTTGGCTACCTCTTCAACGGTGATCGGCCCGGAAAAGTGGCGCCGTATGTATTCAACAGAGCCGTTTAGGTCGCGAAACGGCGTGATGGCTGCTTCGGTGGTATTGAGGTGACGGCTGGTGCCAAAAGTTCCGATAATCTGGTTATCGAAGTCGTAGATCGGCCACTTTGAGGTGAGAAACCAGCTGGCGGCTTCGTCGTGTTTATTTATCAGCTCTAGCCTGTCAGTGACGATCTGACCGCATAAGACCTGACGATCATCTTTTACGTATTCCTCCGCCATGTGGGCCGGCGCGATATCGAAATCGGTTTTACCCCGCAGCTCATTAATATGGTCAAAGCCAAACCGGTGCACAAACAGGCTGTTGGCATGCACAAAACGGCCCTCCCGGTCCTTGGCCCAGGCGTGGGTATCGGGAAATACCTCCATTAGCTGGAAGCTATTATGCACGTCTTCTATAGAGTGGAGCTGGATTTTGGTCATAATTAATTATTGTTGCCGATTTTTTACAAATATTAAACGAATTTATAAAAGCTTGTTAAGCGCAGAGTGCGGTTTACTGGGACTTTTCGATAGCGTGTTGCGAAGGTTGAAACCCAGTAATGAACAAATTAGACCAATTGAGAGACATGACCGATGTGGTGGCCGATACAGGCGATATTAGTGCCATCGAGACTTACCGGCCGCGAGACGCTACCACCAATCCCTCGTTGCTGTTAAAAACGGCGCAATTGCCGCGCTACGAAGCCCTGCTTCGCCAGTGTGTGGGGGAAGCGGGATTGACTTTGCAGCCGACGCAGCAGCAATTGGACCAGTGTGTGGATAACCTGCAGGTGGCCATGGCTCGCGAAATCCTGGCGATTGTCCCGGGGCGTGTCTCTCTGGACGTGGATGCGCGGCTCTCCTTTGACACGACAAGAACCCTTGCTAAAGCCAGGGGGCTGGTCGAGTGCTTGCAACGAGAGGGCATAGAGAGGGAGAGCGTACTGATCAAGATCGCCGCCACTTGGGAGGACATTCAGGCTGCCCGTCAGCTCGAGCAAGAAGGCATTCGAAACTTTGCGGCGGATCAGCTGAAGCTGGAACAACTGTTGATGCAGTTTGTCTGCAGGAAGGCTGGTTGATGAGCGCTTGTGTGATGGGTATCGACCTTGGCACCCAGAGTGTCAAGGTTTTGCTCTATGAGCCTGATACGCGGCGGGTACTGGACAAGGCATCCGCCTCACTGGAGCTGATGGCGCGGGATGATGGTAGCCGCGAGCAGCTGACCGAGTGGTGGCTGGCGGCCCTGAGACTCTGCCTTGCCGAGATCAGTGACGACCTCAAAGCGTCGATCGTGGCCATCGGTGTCTCCGGTCAGCAGCACGGGTTGGTGCCTCTTTCCGACAGTGGTGAGGTACTGGCTCCGGTTAAACTCTGGTGTGATACCGCCACGGTGAGCGAATGCGATTCCCTGTTGACGACCTTGGGAGGGGAAGTCCGCTGCCGGGAGTTGGTAGGTAACAGCATCGCGGTGGGCTATACGGCCTCAAAAATACTGTGGCTGAAAAACCACAGGCCCGACGCCTATAACCGGATGGCGACTATCCTTTTGCCCCACGATTACCTGAACTTTTATCTCACTGGGCGCCACACCATGGAGTGTGGTGACGCCTCTGGCACCGGTCTGCTGGACGTGCGCCGGCGGCGGTGGTGCACCGAGCTTGTCCAGGCTTTGGATCCCGAGCGCGATCTGCAGACCTGCCTGCCTGCATTGATCGATGCTTACACCCCGGCTGGTGATGTAACCGAGGAGGTGGCCGCTGAACTGGGATTGCCCGAGGGTGTGATTGTCTCTGCCGGAGGTGGTGACAATATGATGGCTGCCATTGGCACTGGAAATGTGCGCAATGGTTGTCTGACCGCGAGTATGGGCACCTCAGGTACCTTGTATGGTTATTCTGACACACCAGTGGTGGACTCTGAGGGTGACCTGGCCGCTTTCTGCTCGTCGACGGGCGGCTGGTTGCCGCTACTTTGCACCATGAATTGTACGGTGGCCACAGAGCAGATGCGGGAATTGTTCAGTCTGGAGGTTGAGCAGCTTGAATCGCTGGTAAGGGGTGTAGCGCCTGGTGCGGGTGGTGTTCTGACGCTGCCGTTTTACAACGGTGAGCGAACACCGGCTCTACCCAATGGCAAGGCAGTGATTTTTGGACTGGATCCCGAGAATACCCGTCAGTCATACCTGTTGCGCTCGGCTATGGAAGCGGCGGTGTTTGGGCTAAAAACCGGTCTTGATGCCTTTGAGCGCAACGGTATGGGGTTTAGCGAGCTGACCCTGACCGGCGGTGGCAGCGGCAGTGCAGTCTGGAGCCAGATGTGTGCGGATGTATTGAATCTGCCGATTAGAGTGCTGCCGGAATCCGAAAACGCCGCTTTTGGCGCAGCGTTACAGGCATTGTGGTGTTACCGCCGTCGTCACGGCGAGGCCTGTGAGTTGTCTACCCTGGTGGAAGCTCATCTGAACCCTGATGAGTGCCGCCGATACATCCCGCAGCCGGAAACAGTCGCGGCTTACCAATCTATTTACCACAACTATCAAGCATTACTCCAGGCGGTTAGACCGCTGTATCAGAGCTAATGGCACAGTCACCGACAAAGGTTATTGCAATGAGCAACGTATTTATTGGCGATAAAGCGTATTTCCCGGGTATAGGCGCCATCCCCTATGAGGGCGTGGGGTCCGATAATCCGCTGGCGTTTAAATTCTATGACCGTAACAAGGTAGTTGCCGGCAAAACCATGGAAGAACACCTGCGTTTTGCCGTGTGCTACTGGCATACCTTCTGTGGTAACGGCGCAGATCCGTTTGGTGCGGGCACTCAGGTATTCGAGTGGGATGAGGACTCTGATCCTATGGCCAAGGCCCGCCAGCGTATGGACGCCGCGTTTGAGCTCTTCACCAAACTGGGGGTGCCCTACTACTGTTTTCACGATCGCGATATGGCGCCGGAAGGGGCGAGTGTCGTCGAATCTGAACGCAACCTGTCGCAGATGGTGGAATTGGCGGGCGAGCGTCAGCGCGAAACCGGCCTCAAGCTGCTGTGGGGGACTGCCAACATGTTTAGTAATCCCCGTTACATGAACGGCGCCTCGACCAATCCGAACTTTTCCGTGGTCGCCCACGCCGGTGCCCAAGTCAAAATGGCGTTGGATGCGACAGTAGCTCTCGGCGGTGAAAACTATGTGTTCTGGGGTGGACGAGAAGGTTATGCCAGCCTACTCAATACGGACACCCGCCGCGAGCTGGAACATATGGCACGCTTTCTGGAAATGGCGCGGGACTATGGGCGCAGTATCGGTTTTAAAGGCCCCTTTCTGATTGAACCCAAACCCATGGAGCCGAGCAAACACCAGTACGATTTCGATGCTCAGACGGTGATTGGCTTTTTGCGTCACCACGGCCTGGATCAGGACTTCAAACTCAATATTGAAGCCAACCACGCCACCCTGGCTGGCCACAGCTTTGCACACGAATTACAGATGTGTACCGACGCCGGCATGCTCGGCAGTATCGATGCCAACCGCGGCGATATGCAAAACGGTTGGGATACCGACCAGTTCCCCATGGACCTCTATGACACGGTACACGCCATGCTGGTAGTGCTGGAGGACGGCGGCTTGAAATCCGGCGGCCTCAACTTTGATGCCAAGGTCCGCCGTGAGTCGGTCGATATGGAAGATATTTTTATTGGCCATATCGGCGGTATGGACAGTTTTGCCCGCGGCCTCGAAGTGGCGGCACGCATTCGCGAAAACACTGACCTTGTGGCGCGCAAGCGTGCCCGTTACCAGAGCTTTGATCAAGGGGATGGCGCCCGCTTCGAGCAGGGACAGCTGAGCCTGACCGACCTGCTCGACCTGGCCTTGGTCGAAGGAGAGCCGCAGCCGATCAGTGGCAAGCAGGAGTGGTTTGAGAATCTGGTGAACCAGTATTTGTAAACTTCGAGAGAGTTCGGCTGAGAGGCGGGAGAATTCCGATGGCAAAAGTAAGAATGGGTATGGTTGGTGGTGGTGAAGGTGCCTTTATTGGTGCTGTACATCGTATGGCTGCTGCAATTGATGGTGAAATCGAGCTGGTGTGCGGTGCTTTCAGCTCTAACAAAGAGCGCTCGCTGCGTTCCGGGGCTGCGCTGCACTTGCCGCCGGAGCGGGTATACGGCACTTACGATGAAATGTTTGCTGCCGAAGCTATGCTACCGGCTGAGCAGCGCATGCAATTTGTGGCCATTGTCACCCCCAACAAGATGCACTTCCCGGTTGCCAAAGCCGCACTGGAGGCGGGCTTTCACGTACTGTCCGACAAGCCGGCCACCTTTAATCTGGAGGAGGCACTTGAACTGCGTAGCATCGTGCAAAAAACCGGACAGTTATATGGGTTGACCCATACCTACACTGGCTACCCCATGGTGAAGGAAGCCAGCGTGCGAGTTGCTGACGGTGAATTGGGTCGGATTCGCAAAGTTGTGGTGGAGTATCCCCAGGGCTGGCTGGCGGATCGTCAGGAAGACGAAGACAACAAACAGGCGGCCTGGCGCCTGGATCCCAAGCAAGCGGGTATTAGCAGTTGTATGGGCGACATTGGTGTGCACGCCGCAAACCTGGCGGAATATGTGACCGGCTTAAAGATCACCGAGATCTGTGCTGACCTCACCGCGTTTGTAGATGGTCGCGTACTGGATGACGACGGTTCAATCCTGCTGCGCTTTGAACATGGCGCCAAGGGCGTGTTGTTTTCCAGCCAGATCAGTGTGGGTGAAGAGAATGCGCTTAAGATTCGTGTCTACGGTGAAAAAGGCGGCTTGGAATGGAGCCAGCAAGAGCCCAATACCTTGTGGCTGAAATGGAACGATCGCCCAACCGAGATGCTGCGCACTGGTGCTGGTTATCTTAGCAGCCTGGCTGCGGTGAATACCCGGACTCCCATGGGGCATCCAGAGGGTTACCTCGAAGCCTTTGCCAATATCTATATGGCTTTTGCCGGACAAGTTAGAGCTAAAGCTGAGGGGGCAGACTGCGATGACAGATCAGCGGATTGCCCGGGAATTGCAGAGGCTGTTCGTGGTATGACTTTTATCGAGCTGGTGGTGACCGCCAGTGCCAGTGATACCAAGTGGCACAGCATCGATCAGTATTAGTCTTCGGGATAGTATGGAATTTAAGGAAGTATCTAGACAAGCCTTCAAGTAAGGGGGAAAGCAACGTTATGTCAACAATAAAAGGGCCTGCCATATTCCTGGCACAGTTCGCCAGTGAAGAAGCACCGTTTAACAGCTTGCCTGCTATTTCAAAATGGGCAGGCAGCCTGGGTTACAAAGGCATACAAGCGCCTACCTGGGAGAATACCCTGATCGATCTGGAGCAGGCGGCGGCAAGCAAAGATTATTGTGATGAGCTAAAGGGCCTCTGCGCGGAGGCTGGCGTCGAGATCACCGAGCTCTCCACACATCTGCAAGGCCAGATGGTGGCGGTGAACCCCGCCTATGATGTGATGTTTGACGACTTTGCGCCTTCGCAAGTGCGTGGCAACCCCAAAGCCCGCCAGGCGTGGGCCGTCAACCAGTTGATGCTGGCGGCTAAAGCAAGCAGGAACCTGGGCTTAAAGGCACATGCAACATTTCCCGGAGCGTTGCTGTGGCACACCATGTATCCGTGGCCTCAACGACCGGCGGGTTTGGTGGAAGTGGGGTTTAAGGAGTTGGCCGACCGTTGGACGCCTATCCTCAATGCCTTCGACGATGCGGGTGTCGACCTGTGTTATGAAATTCACCCGGGGGAAGATTTGCATGACGGCATCACCTTTGAGCGTTTCCTCGAGGCGACCGGCAATCATGATCGTTGTCAAATTCTCTATGACCCCAGTCATTTTGTTTTGCAACAGCTCGATTACATTCAGTTCATCGATTTTTACCACGACCGTATCAAAATGTTCCATGTGAAGGATGCCGAATTTAACCCGACGGGTAAGTCTGGTGTTTACGGTGGCTATCAGAGCTGGGTCGATCGTCCAGGTCGATTTCGTTCCCTCGGTGATGGCCAAGTGGATTTCGGTGCGATATTCAGTCAGTTTGCCAAATATGGTTACAAAGGTTGGGCTGTGCTTGAGTGGGAGTGTTGCCTAAAGCATGCAGAAGACGGCGCGGCGCAGGGTGCCCCCTTCATTGCTCAACATATTATTCGCACCGCAACAAAAGCGTTTGACGATTTTGCCGGTGGCGAAGCTGACGACGCGAGCAATCGGGCCATTTTGGGCTTGGATTAAGTTTCAACGATCAGGATAACGATACGGTAATGGGTGAATATTATGAGTGATTCTCAAGTTGACCGGCAGCGAATTTATTGGGTGGGCAATCTTTCAATCTTTATGATTGGCCTTGGGTTTGCGGTACGGGCGAATATAGCACCGAATTTGCAGACTGAAATCTACGATAAAATTGACCTGGCCAACTCGGCCTCGATGGTGGGTGAGGCCTTGGGTTTCACTTTCGCCGGATTTGCATTGACGCTGTTATGCGGCAGCGCCCTGGTTGATCTGATCGGCATGAAACGCATGTTGCTGTTATCCGCCATCGGATACGTGGCGGGCGCATTGGGGCTGTTGGCCGCCACAGTAACCCCGGTGGGGGGAGGTGCAGAGCTGTTGGTGTTATGCAGTCTTCTACTGACCGGACTGGGGTGGGGGGCTGTTGAGGCGGCTTCTAATCCCATGGTGGCCACACTCTATCCCGAAGAGAAAACCCACCGGCTAAATGTGCTGCATGCGTGGTGGCCGGCGGGTATTGTTGTGGGCGGGTTGTTGGGTGTGGCGATTACCTACCTGGAGCTGCCTTGGGAACTGAATATGCTGGCGCTCATGGCGCCGGCACTGGTGTTGGCTTGGATGGTCTGGCGTGCCACTTTTCCGGTTACCGAGCGCGTTGCGGTGGGTATCAGCTATGGTGACATGTTTGGTGAGCTGCTTAGGCGCCCGCTGTTCTGGGTGTTTTGGGCGTGTATGTTCCTGACCGCAGCATCCGAATTGGCACCGGGGCAGTGGGTGAATATTTCTTTGTCTAATGTCGTCGGTATGCAGGGTATCTTGCTGCTGGTTTATGTCAGTGGGCTGATGTTTGTAATGCGTCAATTCGCGGGCTCCATCGTTAAACGAATATCCTCTGTTGGCTTGATGTTCCTGAGTTGCAGTTTGGCCGGTATCGGTCTGTATATGCTCAGTATTGCGACTGCGCCTGGACCGGCGCTCGTAGCGGCAACCGTCTGGGGTATTGGGGTTTGCTATATGTGGCCGACCATGCTGGCGATAGTCTCCGAACGTTTTCCGCGCGGCGGTGCGATGGCAATGGGGTTGATGGGCTTCGCTGGCGGCATGTCTATCCAGTTTGTACTGCCACAAATGGGCTCGATGTTTGATTCCGCCAAGGCAGAAGCCGCTGGTGGTATTGAAAAACTGGCGACGTTAAACCCGGAAGCGATGGCAGAGGTTGTGCGCTATGCGTCGGTGGTATCCTTCCAGTCTGTCGCGATTGTGCCTCTGCTGCTGCTCCCTGTGTTTGGGATTATCTGGGCCTGTGATCGTGCCAGGGGCGGGTATAAGGCAGATGCAATTGGTGAACCGTCAGTTTAGTTTTAGCCCTGTATAGAGTTGATATGAGTTAGAAAGTAGGGGAGAGATATGATCAGACATACCGTAGCCTTTAAATTAAAACACGAGAAAGGGTCTGTAGAAGAAGCGTCCTTTCTCGAAGCCGCCAAAGCGTTATCTTCACTGCCCTCCGTGCAAAATTTTGAATGTTTAAAGGAAATTGGTGAAAAGAATAACTTCGATTTTGGACTTTCTATGGAGTTTGGAAGTGTGGCTGATTATAAAGCCTATAATTTACATGAAGAGCATCTTAGTTTTGTCACTAATAGATGGAATCCTGAAGTGATTGATTTTATTGAAATTGATTACGAAATTTCGAATGCTGGTGATGGGTAAGAATTTAAATGAAACGACATAATGTATGCTTTGGTGCTTGTTGTCAGCAATTGCAGAAACACAAATAAGAATCGCATTGCTGATGGTGTCGCGCTAGCGATGGCAGTCAGGTCAAGGTGATGAAGGGGATCATCTGCGGCCGGAACCGGGCTGTTGCACTGCTGGAAGTTTTATCGGCTGTAGAAAAAACGGCACCAGGGCAATAATGGCAATGACAACTGACATTGCGTAAAAGTTATCAATGTGGGCTATCATCAGCGCCTGACGGTTGATTTCGGCCTCAATCAAATGCAACAGCGCAGAGCCATATTCTCCCAGGCGCGCGGCGGTGGCTGAGAGATCAAAACTTGTCAAACTGTAGGCGGTAATATGGGGGGACAGATCGGCGTGGCTGGTTTGGGCATTTCGCCCCAGCAGGGTGATAATTACTGAAATGCCGAAGCTGCCGCCCAAATTGCGAACCAGATTGAGCAGGCTGGACCCGTCTGGACGGAACCGTGGCTCCAGGGTCGAAAACGCAGCCATGTTGACCGGTGTGAAGATCAGTCCCATCCCCAGCCCCTGTATAAATCCCGTTATCAGAATCGGCCAGTAGTCCATATCCAGCGACCAGCGTGACATAAACCACAGTGCGATGCTCGCCAGCAGATAACCGCAGCACACGCAGAAACGTACGTCCATCTTTCTCATCAACCTTGCAACGATTAACATCGTGATGAGCACGCCTACGCCCCGAGGTATCATCAAAAGGCCGGTGTCGAAGACATTGTATTGATAAACCGTTTGGAACATGGTCGGCAAGGTCGAGGCGATAGCAATGTTGGCGATGCCCAGCACAAACATGATGACCAGCGCGCCGACAAAGTTGGAGTTTTTTAGTAAATCTGCGGGAAAAAGAGGGTTTTTGGTGTTCATGGTGTGTACGGCAAAAATCCACAGTGCCGACAAGACGACGACCAGCTCGATGACAATCTCCGGTGATTGAAACCAGTCTTTATGCTGCCCCCGGTCCAGCAATAATTGCAAGGCCACCAAACCTAAAGCGAGCACCAAAAAGCCAAACTGATCAAGCTTGCGAGGTATAATTGGTCGCGACGGAAGCAGCCACAGCAATATTAAAAACGTGGGAATACCAACAGGCAGGTTGATGTAGAATACCCAGCGCCAATTGAGTGTATCTGTTAACAGACCTCCCAGCATGGGGCCGGTAATGGGCGCTATCATCACCACCATACCCCATATCGACATGGCTGTGGGCTGCTTACTGGGGGGATTGATATCGTACATGATGGTTTGCGCCATGGGACCGATAAATGCAGCGCAGATACCTTGTAGTGCACGGAAGATGACCATCTGTGTCAATGAGGTGGCCATGCCGCACAACATGGATGCCACCAAAAATCCCGCCACTGCCCAGAGGAAAACCCGTCGCGAGCCCAATCGGTCTGACGTCCAGCCGACGATCGGTGTGACCATTACCCCGGCAATGATAAAGCTGGTCAAAACCCAAGTGATGGAATCCAGTGACGCACCGAGGCTTGACTGCATATGTGGCAGCGCGACATTGGCGATGGTTACGTCCAGAAGCTGGCATATGGAAACGCCCATTACCGCGCTCATCAGCAACCTGCGGTGTTTGGTCTCCAGCGCAGGCTTGTCTTCGCCGTTATTACTGGCTGGTATCGATTCGGACATGGACCGAAAGTCCTGCAATTAACGGCCGTGCCGGTTGATCGTCAAAAGTGATTCGCACGGGCACTCTCTGTGTCACTTTGACCCAGTTGGCGTTGGCATTTTGTGCCGGCAGGATTGCAAATTCAGAGCCGGTACCGGCGCCGATGCTGTCGACTCTGCCGTTGAGGGTGATATCTGGATAGGAATCAATCTCAATGGTGGCAGGTTGGCCACTGTGCATCTCTTCCAGGTCAGTTTCCTTGAAGTTGGCCACAATCCAGGCGTTATTGACTTTGATGATGCTGACGGCGGGCAGTCCCTGCGTAATAAGCTGGCCGACTTGCAGGCGATCCGTCTGACTGATAATACCCTCTGCCGGGGCACGAATTACCGTACGGTTTAGATCCAACTGTGCTTTTTTCAGCTGAACCTGCGCCGACAAGATCATGGGGTTAACGCCAGAGGCTGTATTCCCTGTGGATAGCGTGGCCTTGGCTCTGGTGGCGTCTGCTCGAGCAGCAGCCAAGTCTGAACGCGCCTCTGACAGAGTGTGGGCCGCCGCTTGCAAGGCCGCTCTGGAGGTGACACTGGTCTGTGACAGCTTCAACTGGCGCTGATACTCACGTTCGTAATAGGCGATGTCGTCGTTGGCTCTCTTTATATCGACAGTGGCTTTGCTGTAAACGGATTGGAGTTCCTCGACACGGGCGATGGCTCCTGCCAACACCGCCTCAGCTTCACTCACCGCGAGACGATAGGGCTCGGGATCAATGCGAAACAGCAAATCTCCCATTTGTACCTTTTGATTCTCACGTACCGCGACCTCGATAATACGACCGCTGACCTCGGCGCTGACCGAAACTTTGCTCTGCTTAATATAGGCGTTATCGGTGGAGACATAGTGAGCGGTAGCATTGTAATAGATGAATGTCGCGATAACTAATACCACAGGCCCGGTTAGCATCAAACTGAAATGGCGGAAAGTTCGGGACAAGGTTTTACTCCGGCGGGGTAAATATTTTTATAGTTATTTGGCGGGCATGGGGCGCGCGTCGGTCAACGTGGTCGATACCGGCTTGTATATCTGGTGAATGTGCTGATAGGCTCGGTTTGGTTTAGGCCGAGTGAAGCGTCTCCAGCTTATGTGGAGACGCCTGCCGAGACAGGTATCAGGCGATGGGCTCCTCGCCCTCCAGTTTGGTGCGGTGCATAACCCGGCCACTGTCCAGGGGATACTCGGTGGCGCGGTGCAGGGTGCCGGTATTGTCCCAGACCACCAGGTCACCTTTGGTCCACTTGTGTGAATAGACATACTCCGGCTTGGTAGCATGGTTAAACAGCTTGTGCAGGATATGCCGACTTTCCTCGTAGTCCATCCCTTCAATGTAGGTGGCCGTTGAGCCGATAACCAGAGAATTGCGGCCGGAAGCGTGGGTCCAGACCAGAGGGTGAGTTCTGGAGGGTACCACCTTCCACATCGCCAACTGTTCATCGGTGGGTTCCGGATAAACGTACTCCTGGGCGTTGATAAAGGTGTGCCTTACACGCAGCTTGGAGTAGACCTCCTTATCTTCATCGGACAGGTCCTCAAAGGCGGCGTAAGTGTTACAGAACTCTGTGTTGCCGCCGGTTTCAGACGGCTTTTTGCCGTTCAGCAATGATGCCAGAATGGGCACCTCCAGGGTGGCGCCATCCATATGCCAATAGAATGCGCCCTTGAGGTAGTCGGCCTGTGCATTCAAGTCGGTGTCCAGGGTTACTTTGTAAACGCCACCGGGACCTTCATCGATCACCTTGCCCAGGGTTTTGGTAAATGCCAGCTGTTCTTCATCGGAGAAGTTGATTTCGCGAATCACAAAAACACCGCGCTTTTCAAGGATTTGGCGGATGTCTTCGGCATATCGACCACTCAGGAGGGTTTCTTTATCGGCTTTGATGTCGGCACCGATGTTCGGTTTTATGTCGGTTACGGTAAAACTCATTATTGCTCCTTCCAAACTGCTTTGGACTCATCTTGTTCGCTATGTTGACTGTATCCGGCGGTCACCTGCTGGGGCTTGATATTTCATAAGAGCTCACGCTAGCTAACAGGCCAGTCTATGCCCAGATTGAACAGCTTATAAAAGTACTGCAATTCTCAATTATAGTCAACAGTGATGTACAATATGTGGGGTGAGTTGACATTTTCCCGAAAGACAAGCAAAATCTATTTTTAGTCAACACTGGTGATTAAGTGGGAGGATGTGTGTCCCGCAGACGCAACAAAGAGAAAACCCGCGAAGTGATTCTGGAAGCCGCGCGCACGGTGCTGGCTTCCGACGGGCCTGACGCGCTTAGCTTGTCCAAAGTGGCTAATCTGGCCGGCATCAACCGGGGGACGGCCTATCAGCATTTTGAAACGCGAGAAGATCTGATCAAGGCCACCGTTGATTGGGTCGGCGAACACCTGTCCAGTAAAGTCTTTCGCGGCTTGTACCTGGAAAGCAGTAATGATGATCAGGATCCCACCAATCGTCCCATTTTTGAAGTTATCAGCGATCTGGTGGAGTTTGCGGTGGAAAAGCCCGCCTTGGCGCGTATCTGGCTTTTCGAGGTACTGGCTTCCGACGCCCCCGACGACGATCTGTTCTTCCGGCAGTTCGAGCAAGTCACTCAGGAATTGGCCGACAGCCCGATCAGCCAGGACGGTATCGATGTTGAGGCCTTGTCGGTCATTATGCTGGCGGGTTACTTCCTATGGCCGGTCTGGGTGAAGGCCAGAGTCTGCACTAAAGAAGACCGTCAGGAGATGATCAAACGCATGCGTCGCGAAGTGTTGCGCCTGTTTATGTATGGGGTACTTCGCCCGCAAGAATTCCCCAATTTACAAGAAATACTCGAACAGTAAGGAGTCCGAAATATGGCACAAAACAATAGAGTCGCAGTGGTGACGGGTGGTGCGTCCGGTATCGGGGCCGAGATATGTCGTTACCTGGCAAAAGACGGGGTTGATATCGCAATTTGGGACCTAAACGAGGAGGCAATGGCTGCCGTGGCGGATGAGGTGCGGGCGCTGGGCCGGCGCGCCATCACCAGTGTGGTCGATATCTCCAATCGCGAGGTTGTCACCGCTGCCGCAGAGACAGCCAGGGCGGAGCTGGGACCTGTAACCATTTTGGTCAATAGTGCCGGCATCCACGCAACAGGGGCGATCGAAGAAATTGATGATGCCAGCTGGGACAAGGTCATGGCCATTAACCTGACAGGCGCGTTTATTTGTACTCAAGTACTGTTGCCGGATATGGAAGCTGCCAACTGGGGGCGCATTATCTATATATCTTCTTCCAGCGCACAGACAGGTTCCCCCAATATGGCGCATTACGTGGCTTCCAAGGGTGGTGTGATCGCCTTGACCAAGGCCTTGGCGGTTGAACTGGGACCGAAAGGGATTACCGTGAACAATGTACCTCCCGGTATGGTGGTGACGCCTATGCTGCAGGCCCTTGAAAGCAATGGTGGTGTTCCCGCTGGTGGTGTTGAAGCCATGGCGGCGCGTCTGCCAGTGCGAACTGCCGGTAGCCCCAAAAATATGGCGGCGGCAGTTGCTTTCCTGGCGTCTGAGGATGCCAATTACATCACCGGTCACACACTCAGCGTTAATGGTGGGCGCTATATGAACTGAGTCATCTTTGTGGCAGAACAAAACAATTTGTCCACTCCCTGGTCAGGGCGCGACTGCTTCCGCGCTGGCCAGGGTTTTTTTCTTCACCGGGGAGAAAATAGATGAGTGGTTTTGACGAGATCGTTGACTTCATTGTGGTCGGCAGTGGTGGCGGCTCCATGTGTGCAAGCCTGTATATGTTGTCAAAAGGCAAGCAGGTGGTAATGCTGGAAAAGTCCGACTTGGTAGGGGGAACCACAGCGCGCTCCGGTGGTGTCATGTGGATCCCCAATAACCGCTTTCTCAAGCGTGATGGCATCGAAGACAGCTATGAAAAGGCACTCACCTATCTGGACGGCCTGATTGAAGACAGTAAGGATACTCCAGGTTCGACGCCGGTTCGACGCCAGACGTTTCTCAAACAAGCCCCGCGCATGTTGGACTTTCTGCTCGATCAGGGGATCAAGCTGAATCGCTTCCATTACTGGCCGGATTATTACGACGAGCGCCCTGGAGGTATGGAGCAGGGGCGTTGTGTGGGTGCAGAGCTGTTCGATGTTAATGAGCTTGGGAAGTGGAAAGACAAACTGCGCCCTGGATTTCTGGATGTGCCGGCCACAATCGACGAAGCGCTGCTGTTACCCAATTTCAAACGTTCCCGGCGATCCTGCAAAATTTTGCTCAGGGTGATTGCTCGATTTATAGGTGCCAAACTCACCGGCAAACGCTTTGTGTCTGCCGGTGCTGCCCTTCAAGGGCGTATGTTGCAGGCGCTGTTACGGGCCGGCTTGGATTTACGCACCGAGTCACCTGTCAGTGAACTGATTGTGGAAGATGGCGTAGTGAAAGGTGTGTTGACGCTGAAAAACGGACGTCCTTGGCGACTTGGAGCTCGTTTAGGCGTGTTGGTAGGCGCTGGTGGTTTTGCCCACAATCAGGCTATGCGTGATCAATATCTACCTGGAACCTCCGATCTGTGGACCAGTGCTGCGTCAACAGACACGGGTGAGATGATTCAAGAGATGATGCGCCACGGGGCGGCCATTGCACAGATGGACGAAACGGTGGGTAATCAATGTACCCTGCCGCCGTGTAGCCAGAAGGGTGAAATCCGTTTTCCCATACAGGGTGTGACCGCCAAGCCCCACGCCATTCTGGTGGATCGGACCGGCGTGCGTTACATGAACGAAGGTGGCTCCTATATGGCCTACTGCAAAGGGATGCAGGAGCGCCATAAATCCGTCCCCGCTGTACCCAGCTGGGCGATTCTGGATAGCCAGTACCTGAAAAAGTATATGTTGGCCGGCACCATGCCCGGAACCAAAAAGCCTGATAGTTGGTACGACAGCGGCTATTTGAGAAAAGCGGGTACCATCGGGGAGTTGGCAGGCTTAATCAACGTGGAGCCAACCATCCTGAATGCCACAGTGAAGCGCTTCAACGCTTTTGTAGAAAATAATTGCGACGAGGATTTCCAGCGAGGTGAACGCGCCTACGATCGCTGGTTGGGAGACTTTTTGCACAAACCTTCGGAAACCTTGGGAAGAATCGAGAAAGGGCCTTTCTATGCGCTACCGGTAGTTCCCGGTGATGTCAGTACTTTTGGTGGGGCTGTCACCGATGAGCACGCGCGCGTGTTGCGCGAAGACGGTTCCGTCATCAAAGGTCTGTATGCCACGGGCACTTCCACCGCTTCGGTAATGGGGCGGGCTTATCCCGGTGCCGGTGCCAGTATCGGGCCTGCCTATACCTGGGGTTACGTGGCGGCGCAGCACGCCGTTGGAGCGATACAGGAATAATCTATTTATCAACGGGCAACCACTCGATGGGAGTGAATTCGTACATGGTCGTGTCGGATTACGGTAAAAAACGCCTAATCCGACCTACGCGACTTCGTAGCTGCGTAGGGTGGATTAGCATAGCGTAATCCACCATGTCCATGTGCAAATTCACCACCGATAATTTTTTAATGTCCGCTTTTAGCTGAGCGGACTGCCAGATTTAGTTACACTCTGCGAGCTGTGACAGTCAGTTCGAGTTTGAATAAATACAATTCAGGACACCCGCACAGCTATTGCCTTGGTCTCCAGAAACTCCTCGAGACCTTCGCGTCCCCACTCACGACCAATGCCACTCTGCTTGTAACCGCCAAAGGGCAGGTCGCCCGTAATACTCATGCCACCGTTAACGGAGATCGCGCCGGCGCGAATGCGGCGGGCCACTTGCATAGCACGCTCAGTGTCAGCGGAGTAGACCGCGCCCCCCAGGCCGTAATCGCTGTCGTTGGCGATACGGATGGCGTCTTCGTCGTCTTCAAACGGAATCACCACCAGTACCGGACCAAAGATCTCTTCACGGGCAATGCGCATGTTATTGCTCACGTCCACAAAGCAGGTGGGTTCAATAAAGTAGCCGGTGCCTTTGTCGGGGCGTGGTTTGCCGCCCGCGAGCAGGCGAGCACCTTCCTGTTTACCGAGTTCAATGTATTCCAGTACCCGTTCGTACTGTTTTTGGCTGATCACTGGGCCCATGACATGTTCGGGGTTGTCAAACTCGCCCCACTTCGATTCAAAGCCGGCGTAGGCCATCTCCAGGATCTTGCACGCTTCTTCGTAGCGGCTTCGGGGCACCAGCATTCGGGTTGGGATGGCGCAGCCCTGACCGGCATGCATAACAACCATTCCACGCGCCACGGTTTCGGCAAAATTGGGGGCATCGTCCAGAATAATGTTGGCGGATTTACCGCCCAGCTCCAGGAATACGCGCTTCAATGTGGGTGCGGAGGCTTCCATAATGCGCTTGCCCACCCCGGTGGAACCGGTGAAGGTGACAATGTCAATGCGTTTGTCCGCGGTCAGCATCTCGCCCGCCATCGCGGGATCGCTCGACGTGATCACGTTAAACACCCCGGCGGGGAAACCCGCTTCGATAGCCAGTTCAGCCATGTAAGAGGAGAGGTAGGGGGTGTCCGGTGCCGGTTTGAGCACCACCGTACAGCCGGCCAGAAGGGCTGCTATGGCCTTGCCGACGTTGAGATACAGAGGGACATTCCAGGGAGTGATGGCGGCAGCGACACCTGTGGCTTCGTGGGTGACGATACGCTTGCTGTCAAAACCGTAGGTGGTGGCGGTGCCGAGATCCTCTTCCCATTGCACTTCGGGGAACACTTTTAACAAGCCGTCGAAGCCGTGCAGGGCGCCGTCGACCTGTGCCAGATAGGCGGCACCCAGTGCGGAACCGGCTTCGAGGCGGGCGATCTCAATCAGTTTTTCGCGGTTGGCTTGTAGCAGGTCGCGGTACTTCGAGAGCAACTCAAAACGGTACTGGTGCTGGGTGGACCAATCAGATTCATCAAAGGCACGGCGAGCGGCCTCAATCGCGTCGTTAACGTCATCGGCTGTCGCTTCGGCGACCTGACCGATCACTTCAGCGGTCCAGGGGCAGATGTTGTCGTAAAATTGGTTGTCGCCTGCCGGGCGCATTTCGCCATTAATGTACAGCAGGGCATCGGAAAGTTTGTCCATCACTATCTCCTTCAATAGGTGTTGCGCCGGGTTATTAAGCGAGGTTGGTTAGTGTATGTTGTGTTAAGTGACTTTGGTTGGCCTTCGACATGCCCAGGGCGTGCTGTGCCGCCACGTACGCCCAGGTCATCGCCGGGCCGATACTGGCACCCGCGCCGGGTGCGGTTTTGCCCATCACCGATGCGGTGGAGGTGCCTGTGGCATAGAGGCCTTTGATTACTGAGCCATCTGCCCGCAGGACTCGGGCATGGGTGTCGGTGAGTAGGCCACCAAAGGTGCTCAGGTCGCCGGGGTAGACCGGCAATGCATAGAAAGGTGCCTTTTCGATGGTGCCGAGAGTTTGCGAAGGCTGGTGCAAGGGATCGCCCAACCAATTGTCGTAGACATGACTGCCGCGGCCGAAATCCTTGTCCTCGCCGTTGCGGACAAATTCGTTATAGCGAGCCACGGTTCCCTCGAGTTTGACCGGATCCAGATCGCAGGCTTTGGCCAAATCAGTTAGGCTGTCGCCAGAGCGCAGGAAACCTTTTTCGGTCCACGCTTTGGGCTTTTTCTTGCCCGGCATGGTGCCGGCTAACATATACTTGGCCAGGTACTGGCTGTCCAGGATCATCCAGCTAGGCGAGGCGGGCACTGTTTTGTTGCGCTCCAGCATCTTTTGGGCGATGGCCATATAAGAGGACGACTCGCGCATATAGCGCTCACCGCTCTGGTCCACCACAATGGCGTGGGGCTTGGACAGGTCGCCCTGCATGGTGGGTTTCAAGGTCGGGTTATCTGGCGGTACTACCACCGGCGATCCTACCCGCTGATCCATTTGGGCAATGGCGGCGCCCAAGAGCATACCTTCTTCGATCATTTCGCCGGTATCGCCGGGCGAGGCGTTGGACCACTCGCCTTTGGCGCCGGGCACATACTGATTGAGCATGCGCTGGTTGTGGCCGAAGCCTCCGGCATTGATGAGTACCCCCAGATTGGCACCAATGCGCCAGTCTTTGCCCTCTTTCTCGATAGCGACGCCGGTGATCCGGCCGTTTTCTTCGATCAACTGCTTTACGCCGGCATTAATCCGGACTTCTGCGCCGGCCTTGAGCGCGGCGTGCAGCAGCTGGCCCTGCAGGGCGTGGCCGGCGGTGGTAAGGTGTTGGCCTTTCAGGCGGGACACGATAGCGCGGCCGATAACGCGGAACAGCACTTTGGTGCTGCCCCAGGAGCGCTTCATATTGGGCAGCGCCATTGCTTCTTCCAGGTAGGCGGGCAGGGGCAGAAAACCGGGGCGCAGTTTCTCTTTCCACTCACCCAACTGGTTGAGGTCGAACAGTTCGGGCGCCACAGTTCGGCCCGGCACGGATTCGCCCGGGGCCTGGTAATAGTCGGGCCAGGAGGGGACGCGGCGAAACTGTAAACCCTGGCTGATAAGAAATTCGAGCATCCGTGGCGCTTCGTCCACAAAGGTGGCGCGACGCTCGGGGCTGGCGCCGGGAGTATCATCGTGGTTGCCGACCACCGCGTCCAGGTAGGCGATGGCCCGTTCGCGGCTGTCATCGATTCCCTCGCTTTCCATAAAGCCGTTATTGGGGATCCACATCACACCGCCGGAAGTGGCGGTGGTGCCGCCCAGCAGGTCAGTTTTTTCCAGCACCAGCACGCTTTTGCCTGCCTGCCGCATGGCCAGCGCGGCCAATAGCGAGCCGGCGCCACTGCCGACCACCACAAAGTCGAACCTCTCATTCATTCGGGTTTCCCCCTTGTTTAGTTGGCCTTGCGTCCGTGCAGCGAAATGGTGTCGGCGTGCAGGTCTGCGGGAAGATCGAGCAGAGCACTGAAAACCTCGGTAACGGAGGTGAACTGGGACAGCGGGCGTTCGCGCAGGTTGATACCCCGTTCCAGGGCCGCCTTGCCAAAGGCCATTTGCGCTTCTGGGTCTGCGTCCCAGGTTTTGCCCTCTTCAAACATGGCGCCGGCCCGGACATTGGTCACGCGAATCCCCTGGGATTCCAATTCGAGATTGAGGCTTTTGCTGAGCCGCTCAACCCCGGCTTTACTGGCCTGGTAAACAGACAGATGTGGCATGTTAACGTCCACGGATTCACTGGAAATATTAAAGATGTGGCTGCCGTTGCCCATCATAGGGATGGCGGCGCGCATACACAGCATGGGGCCCGCCAGGTTAATGTTAAGGGTGTTGATGATCTGTTCATCCTTGGCATCGGCCAGCAGGAAGGGCTCGAAGATCGCCGCATTGTTGATCAAGACGTCGATCCGGGGATGGCGTTCGGCAATGACGGCGAACGCCTCGCGCACGGAATCGGGGGAGCCCACATCGCACTTGACGGCCATCGCTTTGTCGCCGATCTCGTCGGCCGCGGCTTCGACTTTCGCCAGGGTGCGGCCCAGTAGCACAACCTGGTGACCATCTTCGGCGAAGCGCCGTGCCAGGGCGCGTCCCAGGCCGATTCCCGCGCCGGTAATCACAATAACTTTAGACATTTACATCACTCCTCTTTGTTGTAGACAGACAGATCTCCCGCGTAAGCGATGCCGCCGCTCCAGCGTTTGTCTCCACTGACTTTCTTGAAATAGTGCACGGTGCGCGCAAAAGAACCCGCCTGGGAGCGCGGCTCCATGGCGATACCACTGGGACTCACACCCCGGGCCCTGGCGCTGAAATCCCTGATGGTGAACATCAGGTCGTCGGTCTGCTGGGCGCACAGAATCAATTGGTCGCCGGGGCAGTAGTGGCGGGGCTCAAGTTGAACAGTGGTCAGTTCACCCCGTTTCATGGCGACGTGCCCTGGGACATTGATCACTTCAACGCTGTGTACATTTTCGTACCAGTCCTGGTACTCCTTATAGCGACCGGCAACATAGTTGCCCAGAATCAGGCTCATACCGGACAATGGTTGCTCCTGTTGCCAGTTGGGACTGGCTTTCCAATCGCCAAACAGTTGGTAGGTGTAGATGCGCTCTGATGTGTCGTCGGCAATCAACCCCTGGTCGCGCACATCGGCCAACAGAGGCGCCAGCGCTGGCAGGTCGATAGCGGGTGTCGTAGTTTCGAAGTCATACACGCTCATATAGCGCCACGGCTGCGCAATGTCGGGCATGATCTGCTCCTCGGCAACCTCATACCGCTCGGCCTGCCTGAATCCTCGCAGTTTGGCCAGCGCTGACCGGTGCTCGCCGTCGAACCAGTCGCTGTATTCCGCGTCCGGCTTCGGGCCGGTGTTGTGAAGGTGGATGGTGGTATAGAGCGCCATATTGCTGTTGTCCTGCTGAATGCCTGTTTCACCACTATTGTACACCAATGATGAATAATATGTTTATTGCTATTGAACACCAGTGATGTATAATAACTCAAAAGTTGAGTGTTTGCCCAGCGCAATATTCGGGCACAATTAGCCAGCAAAGATCGGAGGTGGCAATGGATTATCTGGGTTACAAGAATAAGCGTGTCATAGTGAGCGGCTGCTTTTCCGGTATGGGGGAGGCCACGGCTCGCCTGCTTCTGGAGGCGGGGGCGGAAGTGCACGGCCTGGATTTCAAAGAGACTGATCTGGGGCTGGCTTCATTTAGCCTGGTTGATTTGCGCGACCCCGCCACCATTGACGCGGCGGTTGCCAAAATCGGTGGTAAGGTCGATGCCCTGTTTAACTGTGCTGGATTGCCCCAAACCGCGCCGGCGCTGGATGTGATGCGAGTGAATTATGCTGGCACCCGGCATGTGACGGAACAGGTGCTGCCGCTGATGTCAGACGGTGGGGCGATTGCCAGCATCTCTTCCAACGGGGGGCTGGGGTGGAGTCGTCGCATGCCCGTATTGATGGAGCTGTTGGGCATTGACAGCTATGAAGGTGCCGTCAAATGGTGTGAGGAGCATCCGGACGAGGTCAAAGAGGGGTATGCGTTCTCCAAGGAAGCCATCATCGTCTGGACCATGATGCAATCGGCTCGCTTGATCAAGCAGGGCATTCGCATCAACTGCATTATGCCTGGACCGACCGAAACGCCAATGATGAGCCATTTCAAAAAGGCTTCCGGAGACTCTGTTATTGATGCGGCGATGCAGCCTATCAATCGTCCATCAATACCTGAGGAGCAGGCGGCGCCGCTGGTATTCCTGAACAGTGAGGCGGCGAGCTACGTCAACGGTGTGGCTCTGCCGGTGGACGGTGGCTTTATGGGCGGCGTTGCAACCGGTCAGGTTGATCTGAGCGCGATGATGGCCAACGCCGATTCCTGATACTGAAAAGAGGGGATAAGTGATAGCCATGACAGCACCTCGTCCGCTACCTCGACTCGACGCGATTAACCGCTCTTTCTGGCTGGGAGGCGCAGATGGTGAACTGCGGATTTGTCGTTGTCAGGATTGCAAGACATATATCCATCCGCCGCGTCCGGTTTGTCGCCAGTGCCTGTCTGAAAATGTCGCGCCAGAACCGGTCGCTGGCACTGGCGTTGTGGATACCTTTACGGTCAATTACCAGCAATGGCATCCCGCCATGGAGGTGCCCTTCGTGATTGCTCGAGTGGCCCTTGACGGCGCGCCGGGTGTCTACCTGACTACCAACATTGTGGGGTGTGAGGTGGATGACGTCGATGTGGGCGATCCCGTTAAGGTGAAATTTGAACAACAGGAAGACGTTTACCTGCCGTTATTCGAGAAGATTGTCTGATTATGTCCGCTAGCGAAGCTTTTATCACGGGAGTGGGTCAGTCTGAGGTAGGGGTTCGTTTGAGCCGCCATCCGCTGTTATTGACCCTGGATGCGGTTCAGGAAGCCCTCGATGAGGCGGGGCTGAACATCGAACAGATCGATGGTGTTTCAACCTATCCCGGCCGTGCGGCTGCCATGCTCGGTTTCTCGCCGGTCGGTGCCGACGAGTTGATTGACGCTTTGGGCATCAGAGCCAGCTGGTATGCCGGGGGAAGTGAAATCTCGTCCCAGTTAGGCGCGGTAGTGGCTGCAGCCAGCGCGGTGCGCGCAGGTTTGGCGCGGCATGTGATCTGTTTCCGCACTGTCTATGAAGCGGCTGCGATGTCGCGGCCCGAGGAATATCCGATGCCCCGTCGCGACCGGGTGGACGGCGGATCTCAGTGGACGGCGCCTTTTAATGCAATATCGGCGGTTAACTGGACGGCCCAGTACGCCATGCGTCATGTAAAAAAATACGGCCTGACCCGGGAGCAACTGGCGCAGATCGCGTTGACGGATCGCGCTCATGCGGCGCTCAATCCTCGCGCCCTGGTTCAGAAGCCATTGACGCTTGAGGAATACATGTCGGCACGTATGATCTCCTCTCCCCTGTGCCTGTTCGATTGTGACCGTTATTCCGATGCATCGACCGTGTTAATTGTGTCGGCGGGCGATGCTCTGGATGAGATCTCCTGTACCCCGATTCGCATCGCGGCCATGGCGGGTACCGTAGAGCGCCACAGCTGGGACCAGGCGGAGTGGATGGCCTGTTATGCCACCGGTGCAGATCTCTGGAAACGCACCGACTACAAACCTTCGGATGTGGATACTGCGCAGCTCTATGACGGTTTCAGTTTTCAGGCGATCGCCTGGCTGGAAGCGCTCGGTTTTTGCGAGGTGGGCGAGGGCGGACGCTATGTAGAGGGCGGTAAGCGCATCGCACTGGATGGTGAATTGCCGCTGAATACCTTCGGTGGCCAAATCGGTGCCGGCCGTCTGCACGGCTTTGGGTTCGCGCACGAAGCTGTGGTGCAACTGAGAGGCAAGGGTGGCGCGCGGCAAATCGCAGGCGATCCGCGCGTCGCCGTGTCTACCTCCGGAGGCGGGCCGTTGGCCACGGCCCTGTTGCTGGCGAGGGATTAAACTCATGGCGCAACCACCGCGGGGTCAGATGCCCGGATTCAGACGACGCTTCAGAGTGACACCGTCGCAGCACTGGGTACTGGCTGAGCTGGAGGATGATTATCACTGCATGGGTGTGACTGTGTATCACGACGGTGTAATCGCACTAACCGTTGAACCGGACATAAAGCGGGCTCCCTGGACGACTTGTCCCGGGGCAGAGCAAGAGTGCAGGAAAACCTTCACAGGTGTGGCGCTGGCGGAGTTTCCGGCGCGCAAAGCGAAGAAAAGCAATTGCACACACCTTTATGATTTGGCGCTGCTCGCCGCGAAATACGCCTCTGAACAAGAACCGTTGGTCTACGATCTTTACGTCTCGGATCCGATTGACGGAAAACGAACCGCCGAAGTGCGCCGCGATGCCGCGCTGGTATTCAGGTGGGTCGAGTTTAATGGCGTGTTTACCGAACCTGCAGTTTTGGCAGGGGAGAGCGTAGAAAATATTCAGGCGTGGATTGCCGTGTTGGAAACGCCGCAGCAGGAAACTGTTCGCATGTTGCGCTGGGCCAGTATGATTGCCAGAGGACGCAGCATGCCGATTGAAGAACAGTCCGACGCGACCAGATTACCGCCTGCGTGCTACACGTTTCAGCCCGTCAGGGCACAACAGGCAGAGCGTGTTGGGGAAATAATCGATTTTAGTGAAGGTCTGAAGCAACCACTGGAACACTGTGGCCTTAAGTCATAAAGAAACAGTTGTTCCGGCGAATGTAGTTAACTGAAAAATCTATCCGCACCATCCTGAGGAGGAGCATATGAAGATGGATGATATGGTGATCATTAGCGTGGATGATCACATCACCGAGCCGCCGGATATGTTCGACAAACACCTGTCACCTGAACATCTGGCTACAGCACCAAAATTTGGTGTCGACAAGAACGGCAAAAACTTCTGGACCTATCAGGGTATGTATATGCCCACAGTGGGTCTTAACGCAGTGGTTGGCCGCCCTCCCGAAGAATACGGTATGGAGCCTAATTCACTGGAGGAGATGCGCAAAGCTGTCTATAACGTAGATGCGCGCATAGATGATATGAATGTCAACGGTATTGCCGCCTCGTTGAACTTCGGCACTGTGATGGGCTTTGACGGTGGTCGCTTCCACAAAGCGGCCGACAAGGCGCTGGCACTGATCCATCTGCGCGCCTACAACGACTGGCACATTGACGAGTGGTGTGCTGCGCACCCGGGCCGTTTTATCCCCTGTGCAATCCTGCCGACCTGGGATATGGATGCCACCGTTGCCGAGATCAAGCGCATCGCCGCCAAAGGCTGTACCGCAGTATCCCTGAATGAGAACCCGACATCACAGGGACTGCCAAGTATTCATAATGCCTACTGGGAGCCCATGTGGAAAGCTCTCACCGATCACGACATCGTTATCTGTCTGCATATTGGTGCCGGTAACCCTGCACCGCACGCCTCTCCAGAAACACCCATTGAAGCCTGGATCACCACCATGCCCATGTCTGTAGCGATCGGGGCGGCTGACTGGCTCAATCTGTCGGCACTGGAGCGTTACCCGAGCATGAAAATCTGTATGTCAGAGTCGGGTATTGGCTGGATTCCCTATTTCATGGAACGTGCCGACTTCAGTCACGCGCGTCACACCGCCTGGACGCATTCCAGCTTCCAGGGGCAAAAGCCCAGCGATATCTTCAAAAAACACTTTATGACCTGTTTTATTGACGATGCCTTCGGTCTTAAAAATCTGGATGCATTGAACGAAGATATGGTTGCCTACGAATGTGATTACCCACATTCCGATACTCTGTGGCCAGAGGTGCCTGAGTATCTCTGGAAGACGGTCCAGCATTTGACTGATGAGCAGATTGACAAGATTACCCATCGCAATGTGACTCGTTTCTACAACTTTGATTTGTTCCAGTACAACAGCCGTGAAGACCTGACGGTAGGGGCTCTGCGCGCCAAGGCAGTTGCAGACGGAGTGGATACCACACCGATATCCTGCGGTGGCGAAAAGCCCTTGGCCGATGGCGAAGCAACGCGTCGGATCACATCCGGTGACCTGATGAAAATGTTTGCCCATCACGCTAAGGAAGGGGCCAGTTAAACGGCTTCGAGCGGCACGGTCGGGGTCGGAGTGCCCTAAATTTTGACCAGGCTTTTTCTGGTTCAAATATAGGCACTCTGACCCATTCGAGAGGTTCCACTTTCCCCTGCGATAGCACCCGTACCGGGTTACTCCGATCTTTGTTCTTTACAGGTATCGGAGTGAATTTGCAGAGGTGCTTTCGTTGGCGGGGAGTGGTTCCATCCTAAGGGGTCAGGGTGCTTTAAATTCGGCCAGGCTTTGCCTGTCCAAATTTCAAGCACCCCGACCCCGATCGTGCGATCGTGCTGACAGTAGCCTATGACGAGAACGAAATGTTTAGTCGGATTCCTGTGTCGGTTGGCTTCAATCCTTCTGCGCAGATTGGGCAACTTATCAATCTTATTCACAATGGCGGTATTTTGGGCGGCTCGCCTTTAGACGATGCGATAGCGCGCCAGGCGGCCCGCGATGCGAACGAGATTGAAACCGATCTGTTGGGCAAGGATGAAGTTGAGAACCGGTTCGTCGCTAACACTACCGAGTTCGAATTATCCGATACCCTGACGCTCAAAAACGTATTCGGCTACCGCGATATGGAGTTCGGGACTGCTAGCGACGCCGACGGCACGGCGCTGTCCATCGCGGGGCCTTAACATCGACGACAGACAATGTCACCTTAAACCCAACGCTGCTGGTTACAGAGGCCGAGCAGTACAGTAACGAGATTCAATTGCTGGGTAGCGCTTTCGATGAGCGGTTGGAGTGGATTGTAGGTGCCTATTGGTACGAAATGAAGGGTACACAGGGATCTCAGATCAACCAAATTATTGGCGCAAACCCCTCCTGGCCTGCAGGTCCTGCACCGATTCCGCAATTGGGTACCGTGTGGCTCTTCGCTCAAATGGGGCTTACCCAGATTTCACCGGCAGGCGATGTTAACAACGAGGCCTATGGTCTGTTTGGTGAGGGCACTTACACCTTTAACGACGAGTGGAGTGTCACGCTGGGCCTACGCCAAAGCTGGGATGAGCGCGAGTTGACAGTGAAGAACTTTCAAGGTGTCGGATCTCTGGTTGGAATTACTCTGCGTTGTAACGTAAAAGACACGGCTGGCACGACATTGCCTAGTGATGCTTGCGAACGGACGGAGAGCGAGGAATTTGACAGTCCAACCTGGCGTGCTTCCGTAAACTATACCCCGCGGGAAGGTATGCTGATGTATGGTAGTGTTTCTACCGGTTATCGGGCGGGAGGTTTTAATCTACGTGGTACCGATAACCTAAGTCTGTCGCCTTTCGATGAAGAAACCGTTATCACTTACGAGTTTGGCCACAAGACCGACTGGCAGCTGGCTGACATTCCAGTGCGTACCAATCTGGCTGTCTACCTACAGGAGTACAGTGATATTCAGAAAACGCAGCAAGTGGCATCTGGCAACAGCTTTGGAACTGCCACCATCAATGCTGCGGAGGCTGAGATCAAGGGACTGGAACTTGAAACTACAGTCGCATTCACTGAGAACCTGATTCTGAACTTGGCCTATTCCTACGTGGATGCTGGCTATGATGAGTGGGATCTAGAGAAACCTTGGGGGACTGGGGGAGCGATCATCAATGTTGATGTTTCCGATAGTGACTTCACCTTTATTCCAGAGCAATCTCTAACGGCCACAGTCAATTACACGCTACCGGTGGACGAAAGCTTGGGCCAAATGTCTGTCATGGCCAGTGTGTATTGGCAGGATGAGATGGCGACCCATGCCAATATGCCACTGCTCACACAGCAGGCAGCCTTTGAAGGCTGGGCGGATGAGGATCTGGCAACGGCAATCGCTGCTTCCCAGGAAGATGAATACGAGGTGGTGAATCTACGCTTTGACTGGCGCAACGTCATGGGATCGAGTTTTGATCTGGCCGCATTTGTCAATAATGCCGCTGATAAAGAGTATGCGGTTGGTGGTCTCAACGTGATGGAAACACTGGGCTTTGCCGCCAATGCCATGGGGGCGCCGCGTACCTTTGGTGCGTCGTTGCGTTACCAGTTCTGATATGGCCTGATCCAGGCAGCTCCCGGCTTCCTCTCTACGAGGACCGGGAGGCTTTTCACTGATCTGTCAGATTGATTGTTAGGGGGCTTGGCCCCCATTTTTAACTGGAAGAAAGGCGTGACTCAAGCCGTTTCATTTACCCACGGTCCGGTTGGGCGGCAACTTGCTCGCCTGGCGCTGCCCGGTGTCTGGGGTTTACTGGCCACCTTGTCGTTTAATGCTGCCGATGCGTTCTTTGTTGGGCAGCTGGGCAGCGCCTCATTGGCTGCCATGAGTTTTACTTTTCCTGCTTTAACGGTATTGGCCAGCCTTTACCTGGCGTGGTGTTTTCTGTTTTACAGTCGATAGGCCTATATGTACCGCTGGCGCTTCTGGGTCAATCGCTGTGGGGGCTGGAAGGGCTGTTTGTGGCCACATCCCTGGCCAATATCTTTACTGGCGTAATCAGCCACTTGTGGTTGCGCCACACGCTGATTAAGGTTTAGTCTCCTGCAAATTTAGACCGCGTTGCCGGTGTCAACAGGATAAACTTTTAAATAGTCAGCGAAATAGGGTTCCAGCTCCTGTTTAGTGTACCCCCATTCACTGAGTGAGTAGCTGTGCTTGCCAAAACGGCCCTGAGGATTCTCCTTTAGCCACTGCTGCATGCCGTTCTCGGCCGCAGCAGTCCATTCAAATCCCAACCAGGCATAGACCTTTCTCATTTGGGCGATGGGATCAGTCATCATGTCATCGTAATAGAGGTTATAGATATCGTTCGGCTGCTCGCGTGCAAGCTCCAGCGGGCGTTGCAGATGCAGGGAGAGCTGAAGCGGCCATTTGCAGCGCATATAACCGAGATCCATGTGTTTGTTAAAGATTAGCCGTGACTTACCGCGCATACTGAAAGAGCTGGCGAATGCGGCGTAGGGATCGCGGTGCGTCCAGATTACCTTGGCATCCGGGAAGGTCTTGAAGATCCAGGGAATAAACACCGAATCGGAGGGCATCTTAAGCACCCATCGCCCCGGATTGGTGGATTGCAGTATTTGCAGAACACGCTTGCGATGTTCAAAGGCTGAACTCATGTCGCAATGGAGGATCCAATCCGCATAGATCGGTGTCGTCGTCAAGGCGGTGAACATCATGGAGCGGAAATCCTGCGCCAGCAGGTGGACGCATTCCGTCGGGCCGTCCGCCGGCTCAAAATGCGTTGCTACACCCTCGGGGTTATTTTTAATTATCTGTTCGTCGGTAGTCTTCTCCGCAAGACAACGCTCGTCGGTACGGGTCATACCCGGAGTGGCCGGGGGGGCAGCGTTATAGGCTTCCCAGCGTAGCAGTGACCTGTTGGCCGGATCTGAGTCCATCAGATAGCTCGTCATGGTGGTGCCGGTGCGAACCAAGCCGAGGATGAACACCGGGTTCTTGATGGGTGTGTCGAGGACATCAGGATGCTTGCGAATATAGTCATCCACTTGCATCCGTGCTGCCAATGCATTGACATAGCGGCGTTTCAGAATCCCCAGCCCTTTCTCTGTCAGTATGTCGGCTTTGGCATGGTCCCGTAACAGAATCTGCAAACCCTCCTGCCAGGTGTCCTTGTCAGGATCTTGCAGCCCCGTGGCTTCACGAGCGGCATTAACAATTTCATCGAAGGTCATGAAAATTTCCCCTAAAATAGTTTAATCAAACTGCAGGACAACCTTTGCTGCCTCATTGGCATCATTGGCCACATCAAAGGCCTCCATAAAATCTTTAAAAGAAAACCGGTGTGTTATCATCGTTTCCGGGTCGATCTCACCACTCGAAATTCTGGCCATGACCTGCGGGAACTCTACGGGATATCCCTGTGAACCGATGATGCTGATTTCCTTGCTCATTACTTTTGTGCCATCGAGGATCACCGGCTGTTGATGCATGGCGATCGTAATGATGCGGCTACCTTTGTTGCAGAAACGGGCTATATCCGATAGCAGGCCTGGCGCTCCACTCGCCTCGAAATAGACGTCGGTCTTTGGCTGGGGAACACCCCAGACTTCCTCGTGACCGCGCAGTTCCCCCAAAATTTTTTCTGGAGGATTTTCTCGGGGATCGAAAGCCGCACGCGCGCCTACCGCCATTGCACGCTGCCTGCGGAGCGGTGAGAGATCAAAAACGATAATATCATCAATACCGCATCCGACAAGTGTCATTATGATTCCCAGGCCGATGGGGCCGGCACCAAAAACTGCCATGCTCTCATCCGGTTTCGGATCGGCGCGATTGACCGCGTGTGTGCCCACAGAGATGGGTTCGACCAGTGCAGCATGTTCAAGGCTGACATTGTCTGGCACACGACACAGTGACTGGATATGGCCGTCTATTTCTCGCAAGATGACGTAATCGCTGAATCCGCCACACTCGCCGCCTCGCCCCATATCTGCCGGGCTGTTATTGGAGTTGTAGGCGACCCTGTCACCGACCTTGAAGCTCTTGACGTCTGAACCTGCGTCGACCACCTCACCGGCAAACTCATGACCGAGTGGCATCGGATGACGAGGAAAACGAGGGCCCATATTTCGAAAGTGAAGGTCACTTCCACAAATTCCCGCAGCCGCCACTTTGATGACAATGTCACCCGGTCCGGCTGCCGGTCGTGCCACTTCGTCCAGTCGTAGATCACCTGGAGCATGTAATACGCCTGCTTTCACCTTGTTTTCCTTCCTGCCACGTTGTCAGTAATCAAGATCAACTGCTTGAAGTTGTCATTGAATATAAAGAAAGGGTATTGGCTAATAAAGTGGTGTTCAAGGGCGATAGTTGCTAAAACGGGCCAAACTATTGTAAATGAGCCAGTCATTGCAGATTTTGACACTCCGGCTTGCTTTTTCGCAGTTGATTCCCTCAACTATCTTTTATAGCATCTTGAGTAAAAAAACACTCATGTAGTACAGAAATTGGCGGCTTGCCAATAGTGAACCGGTGGACAAGCTTCTGAAACCTTTCGTATTGACGGCCAGGAACGAAACGATAATTGACTCGTCGTTGCAACACTCCGCCGGTAATTCAATCCAATGTTTGTTCGATAGAGAGACAGTGATGACAGCAAAATGGACGGCCGACAGCATATCTGATCTGAGCGGAAAATATGCCGTCGTCACCGGCGCCAACAGCGGTATCGGTTACGAGATGGCGAGGGCATTGGCCGCTAAAGGAGCGACGGTGGTGCTCGCCTGCCGCAACTGGGCAAAAGGTAAAGAGGCGGTGCGCCGGATTCGCCAAGTATATTCGAATGCGCAGGTGGAGCTTATGCCGCTCGATCTCTCCGACCTCGCGTCGGTTCGCCGCTTTGGTGAAGCGTTTAGCAGCCGCTTCAAGCGACTGGATATTCTCATCAATAACGCCGGGGTGATGGCGATGGACTTCAGAAAGACAGCCAACGGGTTTGAACTCCAGATCGGCACCAATCACCTGGGCCATTTTGCTCTCGTCGGGCAGTTGCTCGACCTCATCCTCAAAACTCCCTCGGCACGGGTGGTGACCGTCAGCAGTATGGGCCATCACACGGGTGCAATCGACTTCGATAATTTGAACGCGGAGAGGGGGTTCAAACAAGCGGGTACCTATGGGCAGAGCAAACTTGCCAATCTGCTCTTCACCTATGAACTGCAGCGGCGATTTGTGGCGGCGGGGGTGGATGCAATGTCCGCTGCCGCCCACCCCGGCATGACCGCCACCAATCTGCAGATACCCTGGGTGTTCCGGGTATTGACTCGGTTGTTGGGGCAGAGGGCTGAGATGGGGGCGCTACCCGCGCTGTACGCGGCTACTGCGGCCGATGTGGCGGGCGGTGAGTATTACGGCCCCGACGGCTGGCAAGGGCTCAAAGGTTACCCGTCCAGGACGCAGTCCAGCGATGATTCTTACGATCCCGATGTCGCAGCAACACTTTGGGCAATGTCGGAGGAGTTAACTGGCGTTCGATATCGCTGGCCGGTTGTATAGCTGACGACTCCTTGGCCCCCTCTTTTTAGGAGTTTTAGATCCAAGTGTTTGAACGGGATGACCTCAGGTCGTGAGGATCTGATAGTTATTTCAGTTTCAAACTTGAGCTGACAGATAGATATACTTGTGGATCTGACAGTCCGTTGAGTGCCATAACCGGACAGCGTTGGTGGATTACGCTAGCGCTAATCCACCCTACACAGCTACGAAGTCGCGTAGGGCGGATTAGGCGTTTTTTGCCGTAATCCGCCACGACCATGTGTGAATTCACTCCCGCTATTCCAATCGAGCTACTGTCCGGTGTTGGCACCAAACTGCTATTTCTCATCGCGCTTAAGTCAACTACAACAGTTGATTAAGTCCGTCACCCACTTGCCGGTTGTATAGCTGACAGCCCCTCGGCCTTACGTGCAGCATAGCGCATGGACTCATATCCAAGTGCCAATACGATGGCGGCCAGTGGGCAGCAGACGGCAATGACCGCGCCCATCGCCGTGCCAATGGATTGATCAAAGAAATGGTCAGATAACGCCGCCACCAGGATTGGGCCGCAGGCACTGCCAATCATGCCAGCGGAGGCTGAGAAGAGGGCGACACCGGTCCCCCGCAATTCGTTTGGGGTGATCAGATTGAGCGCGGTATTGGCACAGGCCGGCAGAGGCGAGAGCAGTATCAGAAACAGCCCCATGCCAGTGAGAAACACCCATGGACTGTCACTGCTGGTGGCAATTACCCCCACCGGGGCGGCAACCAGCAAACAACGGGCGTACCAGCGCAGCTGGGCGTCTCGCGAGCCACTGCGGTACATGGCATCCATGGCCCAACCGCCAATCAGTTTGCCCGCAATACCGGCGATCATGAGCGTCAAGCCGAGATAAAGTCCAATCTCGCCAGCACTCCAGCCAAAAGAGCGGCCCATGTGGGCTGGATACCAGATGGCACCACTGGCCAGCACCATGGATGCAAGACCAAAGCCGACGTAGTGGCATAGAAAGAAGCGCCCATGTGGTCTCATAAAGCTCAGCATTGCACTATAGGAGCGAGTGAATTCTGTCAGATAATTGCCCTTGCGGGAGATTCCCAGTTTGTCTCGACGGACGGGTTCGGGAACGGCGAATATAACCAGAGACAGCAGTGTGCCAGGCACACCGATAATGATGAATACCGCTTGCCAGGAACGCATCTCACCGACCATCGGAATAACCAGAGATTCGGTCTGTGATACCAGATCTACAATCATGCCGCCGAAAATATAGGCCATGCCGGAACCGAGCGTGGCGCCAAGCGCGTAGACCGCCATTGCCGAAGTGAGTTTCTCCCGGGGAAACAGGTCGGTCAGCATCGAGGTGGCGCTGGGATTCAGCCCCGCTTCACCGGCACCGACGCCAATGCGTGCAAGCAGCAGGTGCCAGAAATTTTGGGCGAGCCCGCAGGCTGCCGTTGCCAATGACCAGACAGAGACACTGATAAAGATAATCCGGCGTCGGCTAACGCGATCTGCGAGAGCGCCTGCAGCCAGGCCGAAGAGCGCGTAGGTCACCGCAAACGCAAGCCCATGTAACATTCCGAACTGAACGTCTGAGAGGGACAGGTCGCGCTTGATGGGGTCCACCAGCAGCGCAATGATGAAGCGATCAAGGATAGATAGCCAGTAGAGTACGGCGAGGAACAGAGTAGCCTTCCATGCGAGGGCAGGTTTGGGATAGGGCAGGTTGTGTGACTCGCTCTCAACTGCGGTTGTTTTTCCCGGTTTGGACATGGTTCCTCCTGGCGTCGGATTGTCTTTTTTGTCCCGAATATTGTCCCGAGCGTGGAATTGGCCAAGGAATATGATCTGAATTTATCATTATTCATCAGTGTTGTACAAATATGTTGGAAAGACGGGGATTGTGCGCCTCGTCGTAGAATTATGGATACCCTTGATGATGACGGGGTATGTCTGGAGGCTTGTGCGATTGCAAACGGAGGTCAACTATCGTCATTTGGCACGGAAATGACGTAAAAAGGTATTGAATAAGACAAAACCGGATTATTCCGCTCTTTTGCAGGTCAAGTGCTCAGCAACTAGGCTTACAATTGTCTTATCGTCTTTTGGGGAGGGGCATACATGACCAGCAGCAGGCGCATTGGATTAGGCATTATGCGTTTGGCGTTGCCGTTACTGGTTGCACACAGTGCGCAGGCACAAAGCGCCTCTTCGAGCCAGGAGACAGGGGTTGAGCCTTCCTCGGAGTATGCAACTTCCGCCACGCCTATCGAGGAGGTGACCATAATCGCCCGACGGCGGCAAGAATCCCTGCAGGAGGTGCCCATCGCGGTCACCGTGCTGGGGGAGGATTTTCTGCGCCTCCACGATGTCGGCCAGTTTGATGATGTGCAAAAACATGCCCCCTCCCTCGGGGTGACCACTACCGGTAACAGCACCAATGTTCCCCTCATTTCCCTGCGTGGGCAACGACCGTCGGAAACAATCCTGAGTGTGGATCCAGCTGTGGCCATGTATTTTGCCGAGATTGTGATGACACCGTCCCACGGTACTAATCTCAGTTTGTACGATCTGGAGTCCGTACAGGTATTAAAAGGGCCACAGGGGACTTTGTTTGGCCGCAACATCACGGGCGGTGCGGTCCTGTTCAGCCCGATGAAACCGTCGTTGGACTCTGAAGGGTATGCCGAATTCACGCTGGGCGATTATGGTCTGTTGGGTGTCGAAGGAGCCGTTAACCTGCCAGTGGATCCTCGATGGCAGCTGCGGTTGTCCGGTAAATCTGTAAAGCGGGAGGGCTACCAGCGTAACCGGGCCAACAATGTTCTGGCAGGGGACAAGGCCTGGGACGAAAACTCAATAGCCTTGCGGTTGTCCCTGCTCCATGAAACCGAAATGCTCGAATCCTGGAGCATTCTCAGCTGGGACCGCAACGACAGCAAGGCACGAGTGCCGGTTTTGGAGGCCTGGAATCCCGATGCGGACGCCGGAGCACTGTTGGCTGCAGCCTTTGATCTGGATGCCACGCTGGCGCGCTTGGGGGGGCATGATTATACCCAGGTGGAAACTGACGTAGATGGTTTTGAGGATACTGAAAACCGTTTCTTCGCCAACCATACCAGCTGGAAGTTCGCTAATGCTGTGACATTAAAAAACATCCTCGGATATCGCAAGGTCGATTGGCGCTCGCGCTTTGAAACCGATGGCTCTGCCGAGGCATTATTGGGCCCGCCTGCCAGCGGCGAACCGGGTACCACCGAGGCAGAGCAATTCAGTGAGGAGCTGCAGCTGCTGGGTACGGCGTTTGACCAGCAGCTGGATTGGATCGTGGGGGCCTACTACTACCGTATGCAGGGTACGCAGTTTACCCGGGCGAATATCCTGGCGCCGTTTCTGGCGACCAATCCCCAGGTGGCCGGAGGGGATGTGGACAACCGGGCTTATGCCGTATTTGCCCAGGGCAGTTACCAATTAACGGATAGCTGGTCGCTGACCCTGGGGGCGCGGCAGACCTGGGATCAGCGCGAAGTGTCTGTCACCACCACCAAAGCCGGGCAATGTGTCGTGGAAGATGACGCAAGAAACCCGTTGCCTGATAACGCCTGTGAGCGCAGCGAGGATAAAGACTACCAGTCCCCTACTTGGCTGCTAAGTGCCAGTTACCAACCCCGGGACACGTTGATGGTGTATGGCAGTGTCGGCAGCGGTTATCGCACCGGTGGTATTAATCTGCGAGCTCAAACCAGCCTGGAGTTAAAGCCCTACGACGAGGAAACCGTACTGAATTACGAATTTGGCATCAAAGCGGACTGGCAGTGGGGGGAATGGGCGTTGCGTTCAAACTTTGCCACCTTTTGGCAGGATTATCAGGATATTCAGCGCACCCAGGCCCAGGAAGTTGCTGACGAAGTTCGAACCACTACCGAGAATGCGGCCGAGGCGACCATTCGTGGGGCGGAGCTGGAGATCTGGTTGGTTCCCGTCGAAGGCCTTGAGCTATCGCTCAACTACTCCTATCTGGACGCGGAGTTTGATAAATATATCGACAACAGCGGCACCGACCTGTCTGACAGCCCCTTTGTTTGGGTGGCCCCCCATACACTGGCCGCCAATATGCGTTATAGCTGGCCCGTGGGAGATGATGACGGGGACGTCTCGCTGCAGTTGAGCTATTACTACCAGGATGAGGTGGAAAGTTCCGATACCAGTGGCTTTGCCGACCCGAAGCTGCGAGCGGTTGGACGGCAGGACGGTTACGGGCTGGTGAGCGCGCGCCTGGATTGGGAGCGAATGTTGGGCTCGGCCTTTGACCTGGCCATCTTTGGAAAGAACCTGACGGACGAGAAGTATGCGATCGGTGGTATAGACCTGTTGGACAATCTGGGGTTGGCGACCCGGGTTTATGGCGCGCCACGTACATGGGGGGTTTCTCTGCGCTACAGCTATTAGGCTAGTCACTGGAAGGCGGCGGGCTTTGCAGATCTTGCATTATTGAACACCACTGTCGTACAATTGTGGGAGCATCTATAAACTTCCGGCCAGTGTTGATTGCACTGCCGGATAATAGGAGACCCACATGTCTGACGTATTTATCATCGACGCTGTTCGCACTCCCCGCGGTATCGGTAAACAGGGCAAGGGCGCGCTGGCGCATATGCATCCGCAGCACCTGGCCGCAACCGTGCTGAAGGCATTGCAAGAGCGCAATAACCTCAACACGGCGGATGTGGGCGATGTGATTTGGGGCACCAGTGCCCAAAAGGGCATGCAGGGTGGCGACATGGGGCGCATGGCCGCCCTGGATGCCGGTTATGACACCTGTGTCAGCGGCGTAACGCTGGATCGTTTTTGCGGCAGCGGCCTTACCGCGCTTAGCATGGCAACTGGCCAGATCATGTCCGGTCTGGAAGATGTTATTGTCGCCGGTGGTACCGAAATGATGTCTCTGCTTACTGCCATGAGTCAGCAGGAAATGGCAGCAGGCCTTAAACCCTTGAGTCTCGGTTCCGGTAATGCGCGCCTGCAAGAGCGTCATCCTCAATCAAATCAGGGAGTGTGCGCAGATGCCATTGCTTCGATGGAAGGTTTTACCCGCGAGGAGCTGGATGCAATCGCCCTGGCAAGTCAGCAGCGGGCGGCGCTTGCTATCGAAGAAGGCCGTTTTGACCAATCGATCGTGCCTGTGCTGGACGATGATGGCAATGTAGTGCTGGCCCGGGACGAATATCCCCGCCCTCAAACCACGGCGGAGGACCTCGCCGCCCTGGAGCCGAGTTTCGCCAAGATCGCAGATATGGCGTTAAACAAAGATGCACCGACTTTCCGCCAGTTGATCAATCGACGTTACCCGGATCTGAAGATCGAACACTTTCATCACGCCGGTAACTCCTCAGGGGTGGTTGACGGCGCCGCAGCGTTGCTGCTGACTTCGGCAGACTATGCCAGGGCCAACGGGCTCAAACCTCGCGCTCGCGTGGTTGCCGCTACCAATATGGGTGACGATCCGACACTGATGTTGAATGCACCGGTGCCGGCGACGAAAAAACTGCTGGCAAAGGCGGGCTTGAGCATTGACGACATTGATCTCTTCGAAGTCAATGAAGCGTTTGCGGTGGTTATCGCCAAATTTATCCGCGATCTGGGTATTGATCACAACAAGGTGAACGTCAACGGTGGCGCCATTGCACTGGGCCATCCGATCGGCGCCACCGGGGCAGTGCTCGTGGGTACAGTCCTGGATGAGCTTGAGCGCCGCGATCTCAAGCGTGGTCTGATTACCATGTGTGCCGCTGGCGGCATGGCTCCCGCCATGATTATCGAGCGCGTTTGACACGGAGTTATCCAATTTTAAGCCGAAGTCCTCCGTAGGTCGAAGTCCCCCGTAGGTCGGACTTTTAGTCCGACAAAAAATACTCGACGTTGTAAGTGAAGAATGTAACTGGAGAAACTGTATGGCGGAGCTTTCGACTGACAACGGCGCTGCGACAAAACGACGCAGAGACCCGGAGCGCACGCGTGAGGAAATACTGGAGGTCGCAGGCCGATTGTTGGCAAACGACGGTCCGGAAGGGTTAAGTGTTTCCCGGGTAGCGCAATTGGTCGGTGTAAATCGGGGTACCGCCTACCATCACTTTCAGACCAGGGAGCAGCTATTGAGGGCTACTGTCGCCTGGGTGAGCGAAAAGCTACGCCGCGAAGCGTTTGGAGACCTCAATCTCAGCGAGATAGTTGATCCAACGGCGGAGCGCCGTCCCAGAAAGGTGTTGGAAAAGCTCGCCAATTTTACCATGGAGTATCCGCAGTACGGTCGAGTCTGGTTGACATCCATACTCAACCGTGAAGATCCGGACGATGATCCCTATTGGAATGGCTATAAGGCATTAATTGATCATTTTGTGCAATCAGACTTGGCGGAGCCGGATATCGATGCTGAAGTGCACGCCATGCTGATGGTGGTGGGTGCCATTCTATGGCCGGTTTGGAAGCGGGTTCACAACTGCAGTAGTAACGAGGAGCGTCGCAAGCTGGCCAAGCGCTATACCGATGAAGTCTTGAGATTCAGTTTGCACGGGACACTTCGCAATGACAGATACCCCAATTTAAGTCCCAACATGGTAGGAGAAAACAATGAGTGATTTATTGTCCAATATGCTTCCCTGGCCGGCTGAGGATTTCTCGGTGTATGGTCCGGTGGAGGAAAAACCGTTGGGGCGCACGCAGGCGTTTGTGGCTCGTGCCATGCATCGTAACTGGGTGTCAATCCCGCACGTTACACACAACGACGATATCGATATCACGGAGTTTGAGCGGCGCCGAAAGGCCTGGAACAGTGCCCACCCCGATAAAAAGCGTACCTTGTTGCCGGCGCTGGTGAAGGCGGCGGTGGCAGCGCTTAAAGAGTATCCACAGTTCAATACGTCACTGAGCGCGGATGGCAGCAAGTTGATTGCCAAGCAGTATTACCATATTGGTATTGCCGTCGACGTGCCCAGTGGTTTGTTAGTACCGGTGATTCGTGATTGCGACAAGAAAACTGTGGATGAGATTGCTGACGAGATTGCTTTTATTTCTGAGAAAGCGCGAACCAAGGGTCTCTCTATGCAGGAGATGTCCGGTGGGTGTTTTACCCTGTCGTCACTGGGACATATTGGCGGCACCAGCTTCTCGCCCATTATCAATGCCCCCGAGGTGGCGATACTCGGTATCACTCGCACCAAGAGCCGCTTTGTGCCTGATGCGAATAACCAGCCGGTATTGCGGCAACTGCTGCCATTCTCGCTCAGTTACGACCACCGGGTGATTAACGGTGCGGATGCAGCCCGCTTCCTGCGTACACTGGCGCAGTGGCTTGGGGATTATGTATTCGCATAGTAAGATCGACTATGTGAATGCAGGGTCTGATTGGCCGGTTTATGGCGGTGACTCTGGCGCCAGACAGTATTCTTCTCTGTCCACACAGGTGCCCACGGACTGCTTGAAACCCTGGTTGATGCCGGAGCCGATACCGCGAATAAAGATATTAGTACCGATAGCGGCTTCGGTCATCTGTAAATTGGGCACATAGGCAGTCAGGTCCTCCAACTTGTCGATGCCGGCTTCCGCCATTTTGTCGCCGCTGGCGGCGTTGACGGAGATTGGCACGTCCTGCAGGCTCTCAGCCCGCTTCTGAGCCGTGACCACTACTAAAGTTTTCGGCCAGCGCGTTTGTGGCTATCAACGGGATCAGAGCGCCGAATACGGTGGCCAGGGGTTTGGCGGTCAGTATGGGTTTGTGCTTGTCCTGAGAAGTAAATTGGTTGTCCTGCGGGTTGATAAAGAATATGAATCAGCTGTTTGCTTAAGGCGCCGTGGGATAAAACATGTCCGGCACTACCGGGTATAAGTGCTGGACATGTGAGAGTGCAATAGCGTTCAAATAGCGACTTTTTCGATAATCCTGGCAGTTATCTCCGGCGGAATAGGGTAGGCGACACCCGCCGGATCTGAGGCGACCGCCTGGACGATGGTGTCCATGTCGTTGGTAGTGACCTTCCAGTGCGCGAAATTTTTGTCGCAGCCGATCTGATCCTGCAACAGGCGCAAGCGAGTGATGACTGCGTCCAGGGCTGTGGCATCACTTTGATTGTGGGTGTTCAGATTGAGGGCCTGCAGCATATTCTGCCGTGCCATCTCATCGTGACCGTTTTCCACCGCTACGGGAAGGTGATGTCTAATGTGGCTTTTACGGCCAGAGCTTGCGATTACGCGGTTAAGCAAATGAAGGCAGGGATTATATAACGGCGTAAATTTTCGATAAGCCTCCTCGTTTAGTCCCCAAAAAGCTGTCCTATAGTAGCTTTTTGGGGACTAACCAGCATAGAGACCGCCGCCTCCCCGGTAAACGGCAGTTGCGCCAGCCGTTCAACCGCCAAAGCGGCGGATACGCCGCCCATTTCCGGGATAGAGGCAATGTCGTAATACTGGCCGTTGATGCGATAAATATCGCCATCGCGACCACCCCGGCCTCCATGATTGGCAGCTACACATCGGCTTGTTGCAGCTGATAGCGAAATATCCAACATTGATGTTCAATAGCTAAGTTTAATATACAACGGAGTTGTGCAATAATATGTGCGGATGCGGACCGATGGTGTCCTGTACCGATCCTGATGGCATTGGCGTCGAACTCATGCAGGTACCCGAACTGACAAGTAAATAAGCTTGATGAATGTTTGACGTATAAACAATCCGGCTTTGGCTGGATTCAATATAACTGGAGCCTTCTATCATGATGACCTCCCCATTAACGGCCACACCCCCCGGTGTACTGGGGGAATGGCGCAAATTTTGGTTTTTACCGTTTGCCGCCGCACTTGGCTACGCCACTTCGGTGCTGCATGTGTATTCGTTCGGACCGTTTATCGAGCCTTTACAACAGGAATTCGGTTGGAGCCGGGCACAGGTTTCCTCCGGACTCTCTATCGCCTCGGTAGTCAGTGCGCTTTTTTGTATACCCATTGGCATTCTGGTGGACAAGATCGGTCCGCGTTTTGTTGGCCTGATCGGCGTGTTGGTAATGGGAGCTTCTGTGGCGTTGTTGGGAACCGCTACAGGGAATAAAACAAATTGGGTACTGCTTTGGATTGGGGTTGCCATTGGCACCCTGTGGGTACAGGCCACGGTATGGACCAGTGCGGTCAACAGTCGTTTTACCGCATCCCGCGGGCTGGCATTGGCGATCACCTTATCGGGAGCGGCGGTCAGTGCCACGGTTTTCCCCTTGCTGGCCACTTGGTTGATCGGTGATTACGGTTGGCGCACAGCCTTTATGGGGCTGAGCGGTCTGTGGATCACTTTGGTTTTCCCGGTGTTACTGCTGTGCTTTCGCGGCGCCCGGGACCAGAAACAGGCTGGCGCGGCACCTACACCGGTGAAAGTGTTGCACGGTCTGACACTGGCCGAGGGGCTTCGCTCTGCGGCGCTGTACAAGCTGTTGATGGCCAGCGGTTTATTCTCGTTTACCGCCATTGGTGTAGTCGTGCATTTTGTGCCGATCCTGACGGATCGCGGAGCCGAGCCGCTGGAAGCCGCCGGGATCGCTTCGCTGGTAGGGATCTTCTCCATTGTCGGGCGTTTGGGAACCGGCTTTCTACTAGACCGCTTTCAGGCCCATCGCATTGGCGGACTCGCTTTCTTGATTCCCCTGGCCGGTTGCCTGTTGCTGTTGCTGGACGGCGCCAACCCCACCAGCCAGGCCGTGGCCGCAGCGATTTTTGGTCTGACCCTGGGATCGGAAGTGGACGTGATTGCGTATCTGGCCGCCAAATATTTTGGCTTGAAAAACTTTGGCGCACTTTATGGTGCACTGGTAATGGCACTATCTATGGGAACCGCCTTTGGTCCACTGGTGGCAGGCGCGGTATTTGATCACTACGGCACCTACGCGCCCTTCTTGGGGCTAACCATGGTACTCATGGGCTCCAGTGCGCTGGCATTGTTCAGCCTGGGCTCGACGCCGTCGGCCGAAGCAACCACAGCTCCCGCTTGCTGAAAAGATCAGAAGGCCACGCGATATTACGATAGAAAGCATATGCCAACGGCTATTTTTCCCTGTAGATAATCCTTGAAGCAAGCGCTGCACGAGTCAGCGCTTCTATGGCCGGCACCGCGGCGATATCCGTCTGCTTGAGAATCAGCGGCTTCCAATGGAAGGCGCCTTGACGCAGGGCATGTTCGAGGCCCGATGAGCCTAAGGGTTTGTACTGTTGCAGAACCTCCAAGTCAGCTTGCTACTCTTGGGTAGAGGCAACCTTAGATTCCGTTTGAATCAAGCAATTGACTGCTGTCAAGCCGACCTCTGCCACGGTTGATACCGCTTCGTATAGTGGTTGGAGTTCTCGCAACTGCGGGTATTTATCGCTGGCAGCTGTGAGAATCTGATCGATTTCCCGCCATTGTTTCAGCATTTGCGTTATTTGAAGGCTATCGCTGCTTTTGATCGGTTGCTGGAGAAATCGCTCGACCAGTGCTTCAAAACGATAGGCGGTTTGTGAATCTGCCTGGAGGGAAAAAAAGCCCTAGTGATGGCTCCACGTGATAGCCGGGGAAATCCAACCAGGGCCTGAAAGGTGTTTGTTTAAGCGGCGATAGTATCAGTAGGGATGATAGGTGCTAACGTCTCACTCCTGGAACAGTTTGCGAATCTCGCGCCTGAGCAGCTTGCCCATTTCGTTATAAGGCAGTTCCTCGACGACGGCGATATGCTCAGGTACCCGTGAGGAGCGCAGGCGATCCTTGATCAGAGTGCGCAATTCGTCATCGCCGGGTGTTTTATGGCCGGGCCTGATGACGACAGCGATAGCCACCGTTTCGCCCCATTCCACGGAGGGGGCGCCAATGGCCGCGGAATCGGCAATGGCGGGATGTGTGGCAAGCACGTCTTCGATTTCACCCGGGGAGATATTCTCTCCGCCGCGGACAATCACATCATCGGCACGTCCGGCCAGGAACAGGTAGCCCTCGTCATCGAGCCAGCCGGCATCGCGGGTGGGGAACCAGCCTTCGGCGTCCAGCGCCGAACGCTCGCGGTACTCGCCGGAGACTTGTTCACCGCGAACATAGATTTCACCACGGTCGCCGGGAGGCAATGGGCGGCCCTCATCATCGCGAATTTCCAGCTCCACAGTAGGCACAGGTTTACCCACAGAACCCAGGCGGGCACGCACCGCCGGGTCGTTTGAGTTGTGTGCCGCGCGGTGGTCTTCCGGTCCCAACAGGGCAATGGTGGAGCTGGTTTCCGTGAGACCATACGCATTGGTGAAGCCAGTTTGCGGGAACAGCGCCAGTGCCCGCTCGATCAGCTCTGGCGGCATGCGACCGCCGCCATAGGCGACCGCCTGCAGGGAAGAGAGATCAGTCTCTACGCCTTCGTCCATCCGCAGGATAATACGAGCCAACATCGTCGGCACCAAAAAGGCGTTGGTCACCCTTTCCTCCGAGGCTAGGCGCAGCCATGTATCGGGCTCAAAAGCGGGCAATAACACCATGCGACGCATGGCATAAATGGAGCTCAACAGCGCGGAGATGCCGGCAATGTGGTAGGGCGGTACACACACCAGCTGCGCGTCGTCTTCCGCGGCAGAACAAAACTCAACGGTGCCGAGAATGTAACCCATAAGGTTGGCGTGGCGCAGTAGCGCGGCTTTGGGCGCCGCGGTGGTGCCGCTGGTAAAAATCTGCGCGGCGATGCCTTCGCCTTCGCGCTCCTCCCCAGTGGCGCCAGCTGAAGCACTTTCAGCGGCAGCGACAAAATCGCTGCGGGTTTTGCAGGTGTGGCCTTTGCTTAAACGCTGGGTGCGGTCCACATCACCGATGACATAAGCCGGTGAGATGCGGTCCAGCAATGCACCCAGATCGGCGTCCGCCAGGCGATAATTCAAGGGAACGTAGGGGATACCCGCCAGAGCTGCACCGAAGAGCGCAATAGGGGCGGCTTCACTGCTCTCATCCAGCAGCGCCACGTGGGTGCAGCCGCTTTCAACAAACAGCTCGGCGGCGCCTTTGGCGGCGTTTAACAGTGCGCCGTAGGACCATCTCCGCCCGTCACAGACCAGGCCTATGCGCTCTGGGTCGGTATCGGCGGCCATTTGCAGAATCAGGAAGATATTCATAGAGTTAACGCCAATCAGTCAGAGGAGGGCAGGGGTTTTGCATCTTTGATATGCAGGGCTTTGCCGTCGATGGACAACGAGCCCTCACCGGGTTTGACGCACAGCAGCTCAACAGTGCCTTCGTCATCGACGTAGCGTTTGCCCATTTGTGTCCCTTCGGCAAAGGCAGCGGCAACGCTGCCCTTCTCGGCAGGCGTCTCTTCGGCCATGGGCGCGCCGCCGCATTCGGCCACGAGGCCGCTGCCGCGGATAACCATCACTTCAGTGTTGCAGACAGTACTTTTGAGTTTGGTTCCTGGTTTCATAGCGTTCTCATTGTGTTGATCAGGCAATGGCGCCTTTGGATTTCAATTCTTCAATACGGTCCCACTCCAGCCCGATTTCCATCAAGAGCAGCTCGGTGTGCTCTGAAGCCTGGGGACAGCGGGTGGTTTTGACGGGTTCGTGATTAAACTGCACCGGACCGCGAACCAGCTTGATGGGATCACCGCCGTCTGCGGCTTCCACCTCTATAAGCATATCATTTGCCAGCGCCTGTTCGTCGGTGGCAAGGTCCAGCAGGCTTTGTATCGGGGCCCACTGGCCTTTCATGGTTTTCAAATGTTGGCGCCAGTATTCAAACGGTTGTTTGCTAAAGGCCTCAGCGATAAGTGCACCGGCGGCTTCCCAGTTTTCCATCAGGGATTTTGCGTCGGCAAACCGAGGGTCTTTGGCCGCCTCGGGAATCCCAAGATGGGTAAAGGTGTCTTCGATCATGGGGCCTGGCGTGATAATACACAGATTGATGGTGCCGCCGTCGGCCGTTTTGTAGTTACCGGTGAAAGGGTTGCCCGGATTGCCGCCAGAGCGCGGCATCTGCACGCGGATGACTTCATTTTTCTCCATAAACAGATCCATAGCAGAGCCTGCTGCCCACCAGGCGGTGCTCAGCAGCGAGACATCAATCTCGCTGGCTTCTCCAGTCTGGGCGCGATGGAAGAGGGCCGCAGCGATGCCTCCGGCGATATTCATGCCGCCAATCGAATCGCCAAACGCGGCGATACCCTGGCTGAGCGGCCCTTCAAGATCCTCTGGGGACATGGAGTAGCCAACACCGCTGCGGGACCAGAAGGCGGTACTGTCGAAGCCGCCGACATCCCGCTCGGGTCCCTTGTCACCGTAGGCGCTGCCGCGGGCGTAGATGATATTAGGATTGACCTCACGGATGTGCTCGACGTCGATCTTGAGCTTTTGACGCAGAGGGGGCAGGTAGTTGGTGAGAAAAACATCGGCGGTCTTGGCGATATCATAGAGCGTTTCAACGCCTTCGGGCGTTGAAAGGTCGATACCGACACTGCGCTTGCCCCGGTTGGCGTGTTCCATCATCGTATGGCGGGCGGGGTCGATACCCACGCCGCCCATTCTGACAAAGCCGCGCATGGTATCCCCACGCACCGGGTGTTCGATTTTGATAACATCAGCGCCCCAGTCGGCGAGTATGGCGCCGGCCGAGGGAACAAACGTGTGCTGAGCCACTTCGAGGACTCTTACCCCTTTCATCACTTGTGTCATAGACGCTCCTCCGTAACTGTTTGCGCCAGTATACTATTCAACACCACTGTTGTATAGCATAGAAAATTGCGGTATAACAGATACTCTGACCCCAGAGTGGCCTCTGTTTGGCCAAAAATCAGATTCTTCGGGAGAATGGATAATGAAATTAGATGCTTCCCAGGCGGCGGTGGTGACCGGTGGTGCCTCGGGTCTCGGTTTGGCAACGGTCAAGGCGCTGCGTGCCCAGGGTGTGAAAGTCGCCATATTTGACCTCAACGAGGAAACCGGCGAACAAGCTGCCGCCGAAACCGGCGCGGTCTTTTGTCAAACCGACGTGCTCAGTGATGAAAGTGTGGACGCCGCCTTCGCCAAAGCCCGCACGGCCAATGGGCAGGAGCGCATCCTGGTGTGCTGTGCCGGTGGCGGTAACGCTATACCCACCGCGCGCCGGGACAAAAAAACCGGTGAGATCAAGATTTTCCCGTCGGACCAGTTCGAGTGGGTGCTAAAACTCAACACTGTCGGTACGTTTCGCTGCATAACCCGTGCCGCAGCGGGCATGATGGAGCTGGAACCCATTAATGGTGAGCGAGGCGTGATCGTCAACACCGCCTCGGCAGCGGCTACCGAGGGTCAGATGGGGCAGGCGGCTTACTCAGCGGCCAAAGCGGGCATTGTAGGAATGACCCTGACCATTGCCCGTGACCTCGCTCGCGAGAGCATCCGCGTCAACACCATACAGCCCGGTATTTTTGACACTCCAGCCATGGCGCGCGCGACTCCACAAATGCTGGAGGCGTTGGGTAAGATGGTCCCCAATCCGCCGCGTTTGGGCGGTCCGGACGAATATGCCAGTATGGCGCTGGAGATGATTCGCAATGGTTATTTGAACGGGGAAACGGTGCGGCTCGATGGAGCCATTCGTATGCAGCCGCGCTGATGGTATCCGCCATGGATGATCTGAGTAGTAAATCTTGACTAGAGATGGGAGCGGCACTCTTCGCTCCCATTCGGCATATCGGGATAAGCCGCCTACCAGGTTAGTGGCACCGCCTTGGGACCGACTACACCGCCGGGCCAATACTCGATCTTGGTACTTTCCTTGAGCTGGAAGTTGGGAATGCGTCGCAGAAATTCTGTGATACAAACTTTTATTTCCAGGCGCGCCAAGTGTGCCCCCATGCAGCTGTGTACTCCGCCCGCAAACGCCAGTATCGGTTTGCGAGGGCGGTGGAAGTTGACTTCTGTGGGGTTCTCGAACACGTTAGGGTCGTAGTTGGCGGCGGGCAGAACACACACCAGGTGGTCTCCCTTTTTCATCTTCACGCCGTGCATCTCATAATCCTGGGTCAGGGTGCGGCCCGAGAAGGTGACTGAATAGACGCGCAGCAGTTCTTCGACCACGTTCGATAGGTTATCGGGCGTGTCGATGATCTCCTGGCGACGCTCAGGATTTTCCGCCAGCCACAGGAAAATGTGGTTGAGCGTTGCAAACACAGTATCCAGACCACCGATAAAGAGGAAAAAGACAAAACCGAAGATTTCCTTGTCAGTCAGAGGCTCACCGTTAGGCTTAGCATGCACGATGGTGCTGATGACGCCATCATCGGGATTTTGCGTTTTTTCCTTGATCACCTTGTGAAGGTAAGCTGCAATGTCCTGCATGGACTGTGCCGCAATCTCGCGACTCTGAGAATGCAGTAAACCCACCGCCCAGCTGACGAAGGTGTCGCGCATCTCCTGGGGTAGCCCCATTAGCTCCAGGAAGATGGAAACGGGGAGCGGTCTGCCAAAATCTGCGGTGAATTCACATTCTCCCTGGTAGATAAATGTATCGATCAGGTCATTGGCGCGCTGGCGAATATTGTCTTCCAACTCCGCTACGGCTTTAGGGGAAAACATTGGGTTGAGAATTCCGCGATACTTATGGTGTAGAGGCGGATCAATTTCCAGCGGAATAAAATCGAAATAATTATCTGGCTCGCGCGGGAATTGCACCGCGCCGCGAGTGGTAAAAATCTCCGGGTGTCTTAATACGAAGTAAACATCTTCGTAGTGAGTGACTGTCCATGCGTCCTTCATCCTCGGGTCCAGGCTGGGGCTGTAAAAAATACGGGGATGGGTCTTGAGCAGATCGGCCATAAACTTATGGGGCGCTGCCAGAAACTCCGGACCTTCGGTGAGTCCGATGGGATGTACCAGGTCAGCTGGGACATGTTCTGCAATTCGAGACGTGTCAATTGTTGCAGTAGCTGTCATTTTCTATCTCCTTCGATCAGGGGGCGAGAGTCTTTAAAATTGCGATTCCGGTAAGAGGACAACTAGTCCATTTAATTCGTCGCTTACTGTGATTTGACAGCTGAGCCGGCTGCCAGACCTGGTCTCATCGCTGGCAAATTCCAGCATTTGCTGTTCAGGTTCCGACGGTGGGCCAACTTTATCAATCCACTCATCGGCCACGTAACAGTGGCAGGTGGCACAGGCGCCGCCGCCGCCACATTCGGCAACAATGCCTTCGATCATATTGTTAAAGGCTCCCTGCATGACGGTGTCACCCGCGGGTACCTCGACCTTGTGTTCGGTGCCATCGTGTTCAACATAGGTCACAAAAGCCATGGTGTTTGCTCCTTGATTGGTTACTAAAATCTGGCTTGAGAACGGCGTTCTCACTTAATTAGATTGGCTAATTGGAAAAAAGTCAATTAAATAATGCCTGAATTTCAGTTGTTTCTTGACATCACGCAAGGTTTTTAGATAAATTGGAGAACATAGTTCTCATGTGTTTATAAATACGGTTGCAAATTATTTATGTCTGCTGAACGGCCTAATAAAAAGACTGAAACCAGTTCTGTCGGTATGTCAGCTCGCTGGGAGGAGCGCTCTGCGAGTCGGGTGCTTGAAGTCGGGCGCGATCAAATCCTCGAGCGCAGCCGTCAATTAGTCGAAGCAGCTTATGAGCTGCTGGAAAATGAAGGATTGGACGGCCTGACTATCCGTGCGGTACTCAAAAATACGGGGTTATCACGGCGGGCGTTTTATGAGCGCTTTGCGGGCAAGGATGACTTGATGCTGGCGGTTTTTGAGCACACCATATTATTGGCTGCACGGCATTACGGCGAACAGGTCAGTGAGCTGGCCGATCCTATGGAGCGATTGAAATTAATTGTCACTTCCATAGTCACCGGAAGAAATACACAAGCGTCGGAGAGGCAGCAGTCGAGTGGTCACCGTGGGGCTGCTATGAGTCGGGAGCACCTGCGGCTAGCGGAATCTCGGCCGGATGATCTGCAGTTGGCGCTGGAGCCTCTGATTTCGCTGATAGCTCAACTGTTATCTGATGGTATGAAAGTGGGGGCCATTAGAAACGATGATCCTCGGCGAATGGCGACTCTCGTTTACAACCTGGTTTCTACCACGGTGCATACAGAGTTGTTGTCCCAAGAGGGCGCCCAAGCAGATCAGGCGCATCGTCAAAAGCTGGCTGAGGATATTTGGGAATTTTGTCGACGGGCGATTGTTGCCTAGGTCTGTTCAGAGGAGAAACAAGGTGGCTAAACGATTCACAGAGCGGACAGTGGTCATTACTGGCGCTGGCGGTGGTCTCGGTCAAACGAGTGCGCAATTGTTTGCTCGCGAGGGCGCCCAGTTGATCTTGGTCGATATCAATACTAAAGGTTTGGAAGAAACTGCTGAATTGATTGAGGGAGAGGGGGGCGCCTTTTCAGTCCATATTGTTGATCTGGCGGAAGAAGATCAAATTCAGGCATTCGGAGAGGTCATCTGCAAGCAGCACCCTGAAATCGATGTTTTGTATAACAATGCGGGTGTTGCTTATGGTGAGGTGAACCTGATGATTGACCAGATGGATCAGGAAAAATGGTTGCGTTATCTGTCGATCAATAGTTTATCGCCCTTATTTATAGCAAAAGCGCTTCGTCCGTCGCTGGCGAATGCCAAGGGAGTGGTGATTAACCAGTCCTCAATGGCCAGTTATGCTCCGGCAAATGTCTATGGGGTAACCAAGGCAACCTTGAACTCAATGACCCATGGCATGGCGAATGTTTTTGCTAGCGATGGCATTCGCGTTAACGCCATCGCACCGGGGATTATGGAAACGGCCGCAAGTAAGGCGTCAGTGCCTGCAGAAAACTACAGGCGTATTCAGGGTATGCAACTAAGTAATCTTCACGGAACGGCTGAGGATATTGCCAATTTGGCACTGTTTCTTGCTTCCGACGAGGCTCGCTTTATTAACTGTGAGATCGTGAACTGTGATGCCGGTAATCGCATGCGTGGTTGGAGGGGGTAATGCGAATGGTTGAATGCTGTCGCCTGTGAAAACAATATGGAATAGTATCTAGGGATAGGGATAGGGATAGAGATATGGATCAAACCTATTCGCTACAGCTTGGAGGCGTCAATTTTTATTTCCAGCAGCGAGCAACTCAATCAAAGGCCGTGTTCTTACACGGCTTTGGTGGAGACCTCCAAACCTGGGATGGGTTGTGGCAGGAATTGGGTGGCGACCATCCAGCGCTGCGGTATGACTTGCGCGGTTTCGGGCAATCACATTGCACGTTTGATAAACCCTTCAGTCATACTGAGGACTTGTTGGCGGTTCTTGATGCAAGACAAATAGAATGCTGCGACCTGATCGGTTGCTCCATGGGTGGTGCTATTGCGCTGAATTTTGCCCTTGATCACCCGCAGCGGATCCGCAAATTGGTACTTATCAGCCCGGGCATGGTCGCCTGGGAATGGTCAGAGTGCTGGGAAGCTTTATGGCGCTCAATTGTCGAACGCGCTCGGGAGGGCGACCTGAGTGAAGCCCGTCGACTGTGGTGGCAGCATCCACTCTTTGCCACCTCCCGCGAAAGTGTAGCAGCTCAGGCGTTGCTCGAATCTATTCAGCGGTATTCAGGCGAGCAATGGGTCTGCGATTATCAAAAAAAGACGCTGCCTGATATAGAACGAGTACATGCGCTTCAAGTCCCCACTTTGTTGCTGACGGGTGGTCGCGACATGGAGGATTTTCGATTGATTGCAGACGTGATTGAAGCCAGTTCGCCCCGGGTGAACCGTGTGGACTTTGCCGATTCGGGTCACATGTTACATCTGGAAAACGCTGTGGAGTGTGCAGCTTATATCCGTTCTTTTTTGAAAGGTGCCTGAAGCCTACTGAATGACGCCATAACTCACTTGGCTCTCCTTGACTGAATCAATTCCACCATGCCCAGCCCTTACAGTGCCAAACCGTATTCCAATCCCTCATCAGTCAGGTGTTAGAGACGTTGGGTCACCACCACCCGGTTGTACCAATTATATCTGCGCCCTCTATGTTTAACGGCACCTTCTTTAGCTGATGACATTGACAAGCGATGTCTGTCAGAGATGCGCGGGGATTGATGAGCTGATGTCGAGATCACTGCGGATGGGCTCGGCTAGCACAGAAATGATCATGCGGTCTAGAATCGAAATCCGTCAAAGGGCAAACAGTATGCCGACGGTATACCAGATTACTTGAGGATACGGCTAGGTATTGGGCAGGAGATGATGGTGCTATTGGCGACCTATACACTGGCTATATAGAGTGTATACAAAATTGTTAATAGACAGCGGGGCGGGCGAGGTGTACGGTGTTAATTAACAGGAAAAATAATATAAAAAGCTTAGAGTGAACTAAGCATAAACCCCACAGTACTGCTATAAAAAATTGAAAGTTAATAGTTGTTTACGGGGTGGTTTTATAAATCCAATCGGCGACTAAAGGTTGGCTTTTGGCGCCGGAATCCTGATCGACAAAGAGTATGCTAGCAGTTTAAGAAGCCCGCAAAGCAAAGTGATAGCCTCGCCAAGCACAGGCAGCGACACGTAGTTTTGGTAAAACAATCGACCGGAGTATCGATTCCGGCAACAACTTTTTCACCCCCGTTCTCTCTCCGCGGGACTTAGGGTCAATGTTTCAACAACATTGACCCTTTTTTTTCCCTGATTTGGCTTCGGACATTAAAGTGAAAACTTGCATTATATTTAAAAAAAGCCATAATGATACTATTAAGGTGCTATTAATATTTTTATCAGGAGAGTGGCATTATGGCCTCAGCTATCGAAACACTCATCAATCTGGTTGACGCGGAGGATAGGTACGATATTCCCCATGCTGAACGCCTAGCAATCCAGCTGGATGCGGCCAATGAGAGACTTCAGAACCGCAAAGATAAAATTAAACTGTTGGCAAATCGCGCTCAAACAGCAAAAATTACCGAGATTCGCGAACGGGAAGACCTGGTTCCCTTACTCTTCGCCCATACTACCTACAAGAGCTACCCCGAAAGCTGGTTAACCGAAGAAAAATGGGATCGGATGGGTAATTGGCTGGATACACTGTCTACATACCCGGTTGAGAACGTTGAGAATAAAGGTGTCAAAGGCATTGACGATTGGCTGATGCGCCTGGAAGCCGCCGGTCATTTTGTCTCCTGCTCCAGTGGCACCACCGGTAAATGCTCAATAATCGATGCCGCTCTGGCGGACCGCCATATGAATAAGAGCAACCATGCCGCTGGTTTTGAGTGGGTGACAGGTATAAAGCCAAACAATGATTTCAAAATTATGAGTGTTGCTCCTGCTGTTCGGAGTGTTCGCAATGATGACAGCCGGGATGCCATTACGGAGGGATTCAGCAATGGCGATGAGTATGTTTTCCCTTGTGAACCAATCACTGTCGGTCGTATCAGCCAAATGGTCGCCATGCGTAAAGCCATTGCTGACGGTACTGCCCTACCTGCGGACATCGCCGCATTCGAAGCGACGTCAGCAAAACGAGAACAGGAGATGGCCGACGGCGTGCTTGAAACTGCGGATGCGCTTATTGAGAATCGTGGTCAAAAAATACTGATTGCCGGTATGTTTGCCACCCTGTTCCAGGTTGCCGAACTGATCAGGGAAAAAGGCTATAGCGGGAAAGATTTTCGTAACGACAATGCCATGCTGGTGGGAGGTGGTCTGAAAGGCGCCAATTTGCCACCGGATTACCGCCAACGCATCCTGGAAACTTTTAATCTCCGCGATGACCAGATCTACCAATACTATGGCATGCAAGAACTGAATACCACTATGCCGCGCTGTAAGGCTGGTCGCTACCACGTGCCACCCTGGATCATTGTGCTGTTGCTGGATCAGAGCGGTGACAATCTTATCACTGACGCCACCGGTGAGGTGGAAGGTCGGGCTGGCTTTTTTGATATCTCCGTTGATGGCCGCTGGGGCGGTGTGATTTCCGGGGACAAAATCTGTGTCAACTACGGACAATGTGAATGCGGACACCAGGGGCCGACAATTAATAGCGACATTGTCCGCTATTCCGATTTGCCCGGTGGCGACAAGATCAGCTGCTCTGGCACCATCGATGCCTATGTGAGAGGAGTATCATGAATACAGAAACTGAACTTAAAGCAGAAAATACAGAGCAAAATGAGGTACTGGCGGCTCATCATTTTGTACGAGGAAGACTGCTGAAGGGTGACGAAGTTCGTCATCGGTCTCGGGATCTGGGCGTGGATTTTACCACCCCGGCCGTTGATCTGGACGCCCTAGTCACACCGCGCTCCGATCTGCCGCCACTCCTTAACGTTTCGCTGGATGAAATTATCGATTTTTTGGTGGAAACCGGTGAGCGCCTGGACTTGTCGCGCAATGTCCATCTCCAGGAGTGCCTGGAACGGGTGGGTTCGACCAACCCACTACCGCGGCGAGTGGTGGAAAACCTCTATCGCAATGCCCGTCATTATTTGAAGAAAGAACTTCTACTGTCAACGGTAGAGGCGAATTTTGCCGACAGGTCCTATCTCGACCGGTGGGTTTCCCGTGAGGATATGTTTGGCAACAAAAGTGCCATTCGGGCATTTCCATCGCGGATGATTCACATGCTTGCCGGCAATTCTCCCGCTGGCTGTATTTCTTCCATTGCCCAGGGTGCGCTGGTGAAGGCGGTTAACTTGTTTAAGATGCCCTCCAGCGATCCGTTTACTTGCGTTGCCATTTTGCGGACTATGGCAGAAATCGACCCCGACCACCCAGTCGTCCGATCAATGTCTGCGGTCTATTGGCGAGGTGGAGACGAAAGCATTGAACGCATCCTGTACCGTCCTCAATATTTTGACAAAATTGTCGCCTGGGGCGGTGGGGATGCCATTAAAAATGTTATTGGCTACCTTGGACCCGGGCTGCAGATGATTTCATTTGATCCCAAGTCCTCAATTTCGATGATTGGTGCCGAAGCTTTTGCTTCAGACGACGCTATCGCTGAAATTGCCGAGCGCACGGCCGCCGATGTCTCGGTTTATAACCAGGAAGCCTGCCTGGCAAGCCGATTCGTTTTTGTTGAAGGGAAACGGGCGCAAGTGGAAAAATATTGCGCGGCACTGGTTAAACGGTTGGGCGTGGACCGTGAAGTTTCCTCTGAGGTTGCCCCTCCGCTACCGATTGACGTTCGTGAGGAGATCGAAGTCATGCAGGCAATGGGCGATTTCAAGGTATGGGGTCAGTTCGATGGTCGGGGCCTGGTCATTCTTACCGATAAACCGGTGGACTTCCATCCCAGTAACAAGACTGCCAATGTGGTAATGGTACCCAGTCTGGATGATGCTATCCGATATGTGAACGTGGCAACACAGACCATTGGCGTCTGGCCACCTGAGCGCAAGGTTGCATTGCGCGACAAAATTGCCAGTGCCGGTGGTCAACGGGTTTGCCAGCTGGGCGGTGCCAATAAGCATGCACTGGGTGGTCCGCACGATGCAATGTATCCTCTGCAACGTTTTGTTCACTGGATGGCAGACGAGGATATTTAATCCTTGCCTTGCCAGGGCTTAACAAGATAAGAGAAATGACATATGAAACCACAGGCTAAAAGTCACGTTGCTGTTGTTACGGGGGCAAGTTCAGGCATTGGCAAGGAAGCCGCCAGAGCTCTTGCCGGCAGAGGTTGGAAGGTAATTGGTCTCGGGCGGAACTCTGAGCGCTGTGCTGAAGCTGAAGCGGAGATCCGCGCTCAGTCTGATCGCGGTGTACAGGTGAATATGATTCAGGCTGACCTTTCCCTCATGTCGGATACTACTCGTGCCGTAAAGGAAATAGAAAAACTGACGGACAGGGTCAATGTGCTGCTGAACAATGCGGGAGGCCTCACCAGTGAGCGGAGAATAACGCCGGAGGGCAATGAAACCACATTCGCCAGTAACCATCTCGGCCATTTTCTGTTAACCACCCGGCTCTTACCATTGCTGCAAGCCGCAGTGGCAGACTCTCCGCCAGGTGCAACGCGGATTGTCAATGTATCCTCAAGCGGGCACGAGTCCTGTGACGGTCTGGATTGGAACGACCTGCAGATGAAGGACGATTTTAATTCGGGTAATGCTTACTGTCGGGCAAAACTGGCCAATATTCTATTCGCTCGACAGTTGGCAAAAAGACTGGCTGCCGATGGTATTGTTGCACATTCGATGCATCCCGGCGTTGTCAGTAGCAACTTTGCCAATCACGGGGATGAAGCCATGCAGAGGTACATAGGCACCCTGGAGGATGTATCCCAATGCCCCGAAGTGGCCGCAGATACACTGATCTGGCTGGCAACAGCCGAAGAGCCGGGTAAATCCTCTGGCCAATACTTTTATCAGCGCAAGAACATTCCACCCAGTCCCGCTGCGCAGGACGATGCCGCAGCGGAACGGCTCTGGAGAGAAAGCGAGAAACTGATTGAACAATTCCTTGCGAGAGTTGCACTAGGCTAACCGCCAGCCTTCAAGGCATAATTTGAATTAATTTTTGTTTGGGCCACGGATTTTCTCTCTCTCGATCCGTGGCCTTTTTTTAATGGGAATTTTTATGTTGTTGCAGTATCTTGAACAGAGTTTGGAATAGGATCCTGAGTATTTTTCTCTGGCGTTAACATTGATATCAGGATGACCGCCACGACTACCACCACACTAAACATGACAAAAGCGAAGCTGTAGCTTCCGGTAGCATCGTGGACCTCTCCGACAAAGCGGACAGCGATAATTGAAAGCACTTTAAACAAAACTGTCATTAGACCCATAATCGTTCCATAGCTTCTGGAACCAAATAACCAGGCTAGAAGCGTTGTCCACACAGGAAAAACACCGCCCATTCCAACGCCAAACAGCGTCGCCAGCACAAGGAGTACCCAGTAGGGTGGTTGAAGAAGATAAACGGCTAACAAAGCTAGATGGGCCCCGGCAACTACGTAGAAAATATAACGCAAATCAAATTTGTCGGCCAATATGCCCACCAACACCTTGCCAAAAATAGCAGAAACAGTCATAAATGCGACAATGAGTGCTGCTGCAGAAAGATCAATGCCGATATCCTGGAAATAGGGCACATTGGCCGTCACCAGAGCCTGGTCGCTGCCGTATAAGAGTCCGATACCCAGGGTCAATAACCAGAAATTTCGATTACACAGCAACTGGGAGTAGCGCCACTCCTCATGTTGGGTCGTGCTCTCAACTTCAGTGCCAGAATTTGTTGCGGCAACCTTAAATTCCCCAGAATATCCTGGCTCAGAGCCTTTTGGGTGATTGCGGATCAAGAACGCTGTCATAAACGCAATTACCACAATGGCGATGAGCCCAAGTATCAACAAGGCTGTACGCCAACCGAAACTTTCAATCATCAGGGCAGTGAAGGGGGTAAAAATAAAGCCGCCCGCTGAGGTTGATACTGCCAATACCCCCAATGCCTTCCCTCTATTTTTATTAAACCACCGAACGACTACTGTATTAGCGGCCAATGTCCCGCATGCAGCCATACCAAAAGCAATTGGCCCCGCAATAAGAAGCAACATCGACAAAAGAGATTCTGTGAAGCAGATCCCTATCATTCCACAACCGAAAAGCATGCCACCGGAACACACAATCAAGCGGGCGGACAGCTTGTCCAATAAATGGCCTACAATTGGCGACAAAATGCCAACCCCCAGCAAGAATGCAATGTATCCATTATTGACATTCGCCCGGCTTAAAGCGAACTCTTCACTAACAGGTATGACAAATAGACCAAAAATGTAGCTGGTACAACCTGCCACAATAAGAGCGCAACAAAAAGCACCGGCATGAACTCTCCATCCGGGATAAAAGTTTGTTATAAACTGGTTCAAAATATCTACACCTTTACAATTTTATTTAAACCTTTATCCCCAAAGAATAAAGTAAAATTCATTGTTTTTTCACCTGAAAAAAAGGCTGCTGCACAGTACAGCAGCCTTTTGTATTACCCGAATTCAGGCCAAGCTAAATCTCCCGACCAGCTTCACCGATGCTTTAAAAGAACCAGTCAGCCGTAAGACCATAGGTTCTGGGGAGACCCTGGATCAGAGTCACACCAAACTCTTCGCGACCACCAGCGAACGCATACTCCTCGTCAGAGAGGTTTTTACCCCAAAACGTCAGCTTCCACTTACCCTCTGATTCCAGCCCAAGCCGTGCACTGTAACGGGTATAACTGTCCTGCTTAATATCGGACAGTCTCGCCCCCAGCTTGGCATCGTCCCTGTAAGAGGCATCGGCACGGGCAAACCATTCAACATCGCTTCCAGACAGTGCCGCACGGTACTCCGCACCGATAGAATACGTCAACTTGGGCGCATCATTCAGCTGTTCACCGGACAAATCCTGAGAACCGTTAACGCATCCCGGGAATGTGGGCGTAGGACAGGGCGCATTCTCGTAGTCATCATATTCGGTTTGAATCCAAGCCACACTGCCATTAACTATCAGGTTTTCTGTTAGGGCAGCGCTGAAATCAGCCTCAATGCCCTGAGATGTTGTCTCAGCCGCATTAGTGACAAGCGTAGAAACGTTGCCATCCGCGTCCTCTATTGCTGTGTTTACCTGGTAGTCCTCATAGGTCTGGTAGAACAAGGCGGCATTAAAACGCAGCCTGTTATCCATCCATTCACTCTTCAAACCGATTTCGTAGTTATAGGTAACCTCTGGATCCCATATACGAAAAGATTCATCCCCTCCGGGCACAAGCCGATTAATACCACCGGACTTGAAGCCCTTGTCGTGGGAGAAATAGACCATCTTGTCGCTGTCGAGCTGGTAGAGCAATTTCGCCGAGTAAGTCACCTCATCGAACGTCTCTTCAATACCGAGCCTGTTATTCGTCTTTTCATCTTCCGACCAACGCACACCGACAACAGCACTCAACTGCTCGCTGATGTCGTAGGTCACACTGCCAAACACCGCCTGTGAATCTATGTCTCTCTTTGTCAAGGAGACCGATCTGCCGTTAATCAGTGTGTTACTGAAAAGTTTCTCATTCTGGTAGAACGCACCGACGATGTAAGAGAAAGGGCCGTCAAAATCTGAAGCAAGCTGAATTTCCTGGGTAAGGATGTCGGTTTGCGGACTACTGGTAAGTATCATGATATCGAGAGTGGAGCGGTCTCTATCCTGATCGAGGAAAGTTTCAATTTCCTCGTAACCGGTAATCGACGTCAGTGTATGGTTGGCTATGTCCCATTTAATATTCATGACATAGCGATCAACCGTATCTTCCGTTTCAGAGTGCTGCTGCTGAGCCTTACCCAGACTAATGGGGGGAGGAGAACCCGCGTCGAAGATGCCGTACCATGTGGAATAGGGAAATGCCCTGGAGCCAAGCTTGAGCGTGTCATATTCCACCAAGGCCTGATCCATACGGGATTTTTGGTTTAAATGCTCGGCGGATACTTTAACTGTCAGATCATCGGTTGCATTCCATAACAGCTTGACGCGGCCCCCTTCCCTGTCCATATTGCGGGTATCTTCGCCGACAAACACGTTTTCCGTATAGCCATCGCGTTCAGCCGTATATCCGCTGATGCGGGCCGCCAATTTGCCTTCAATCAGGGGGATGTTTACCACACCTCTAAATTCAGCATTGTCCAAGTTACCTGCGACACCTTGCACACGAGCGGAAAATTTTTCTGTATCAGGCGCTTTGGTATGGATAGCAATAACACCGGCGGTGGTGTTTTTACCGAAATTGGTACCCTGAGGGCCCCGCAACACTTCTATCCGCTCGAGGTCCAGCAATTCGGTAAACGCTGCGCCTTTACGCACCTGGTAAACGCCATCGACGATAACGCCAACAGAGGGAGCTGTCGAGCTGTTTCCAGCTGTACCAACACCGCGGATTCGCAATGACGAATTCGTCATATTACTGCTTTGCTCGAGATGTAATCCTGCTACCGCCTGGGTAATATCCGCAAAGTTGGTAATACCCTTGCTTTCAAGATCTGCTGCTGTGACCGCGGCGATACTCGCGGGGATGGATTGCAAACCTTCTGCTCGTCGGGTAGCTGTAACTATTATCTCTTCAAGAAATGATGCTGCTTCAGAACTCTTGCTCTCTTCTGCATAGCTGTTAAAGGGACCGCCAACGGTGAGCGATAGCGCAGTGACGCCTAGTAATGAACGCGAGGGTGAGAAGCCCTGTCTACGTGTCTTCCCAGCTATTTCGGTTTCTCGGGTGAGTTGGATGCTCATAATAGATGCTCCTCAGTGTTATGTTTTATTGTTGTGGGGACCACTTTCTTTCCCCTCAGCTTAAACAATGGCACCTAGCTAGTCTCATTACGACTTTAATAGTACATAAAAGGAGATTAGTCAACCATTTTGTTGTTCAACAATTAAACGCTTGGCGTGAGTCGTCTTCGATAGGGCTTCTCACTGTTGAACAGCACTCTTTTAAAAGAGCTTTAAGTTAACAAAGCCAGATCCCATTGCGGCTGTCATATGTATACTATAAGATCTGGATAATGTAAAATGCATTATATATTTTAAGGCAAGATTTTATATTCAGGAGTCACATGAAACACAGCCCTCTTAGCGGTCGCCGGGTGATTGAACTCGGTACTATGGTTGCCGCGCCCTTCGCTACTCATATTCTTTCGCAGCTTGGTGCCGAGATCATCAAGGTCGAGCCCCCCCGGGGGGACACCACTCGCAATCTGGTGCGAGGAGGGCCTAGTGGCACCTTGATTGCGTACAGCCACAGTAAGAAGAGCATTGCTATCGATCTCAGCACACCGGACGGGCACGAAGCGTTTTGCAAACTGATCGCTACGGCCGACGCCTTTATTCACAACTTGGCGCCCTCTGCGGCTCGTAAATTGAGGGTCACGGCAGATGATCTCGCAGTGGCAAACCCGGAACTGATCTACGCCCACATCTGCGGTTATGCGACCGGGCCGCAAGAGAACGAGCTCGCCACAAATCCGGTTGCCGAGGCGGCAACTGGTGTCATGTACGATCACCTGGAAGATGGGCGTCCCAGTCGTCTAGGTCCTTCCTATCACGATCAGTTTGCAGGAGCGTTCGCAGTCATCCGTATCTTGGGGGCAATGATGCTGCCATCGCCCTCGCCGGAGGAGCGACGTATCGAGATCGGCCTCTACGAAACCGGCTTGCATCTGGCGGGACGCGACTTGGCCGGTGTGCAGTTGAAAACCCAGTTACTGGGTCGCCCCGAGCGGGAGGCTGGCGGCGAATTTGCCATGCCAGGCTATGGCGCTTACCAGTCTAACGACTTGCGTTGGCTCTATCTGCTGGTGATCACTGATGCGCACTGGGAGAAATTGACCAGGGCGTTGGAGATGGCCGAGGCCGATGATCCTGCCTTGGCCACGCTCCGCCAGCGGAAGAAGCAGCGCGAACGCGTTGAAGCCGCAGTGCGGACAGCTATCGGCAAGCTGAGCTACAACGATGCGGCCGCTCGCTTGCGCGACGCAGGGGTAGGCTTCACTGAGGTGCTGCCTCTTGAGCGTGTACTTGAAGCACCCCAGGCACATCAGCCTGGCAAGCTACGGGAAATGAATTTCCGCGGTTTGCATTTCGAGGTGCCAGAGTTTCCAGGGCAGGCCGAGACAGTCCCGGATCTGCCCCCACCCGAACTCGGTGAGCATACGGTGGAGATCCTGCAGTCTCTGGGGTACGACGAGAGCCAATGTTCCGAACTGCTTGAAAAGCGTGCCGTATTGGTAGCCGGTCCCGACGATTTTGCCTGGGTCCCGGTGCGACGTAAGGGGTAGGGCAGTAGAGGGTCGTGCTGGGGCAGGAGTGGGCCATACTGGCCACCCCTGCTATGCCGAATCAGTGGTCTCGGATTTCAGTACGGCCCACCCTGATTCGATGTGCTTGCGCATGGCCAATATGGCCGCCGACGCATCACCTCCAGCAAGCGCGTTAAGAATCTCATCATGCTCCTTCGCGGCATTCTGGATGCGCCCGCCGACAGCGTTAATCACGTCAAACGGGTAGCGGGCCCAAAGAATTTGCACAAAATGCAGCGTGTGCGGCATGTCCGCAATGTCGTAGAGCCGCCGATGGAAACGGTAGTTTACCCCGCGCGCCGCTGCTCGGTCTCCGCGTTCATAAGCCTGCTCGAACTCCGCCTCTAGCGCGCGCAGTTCCGCGATATCTTTTGCGGTGACTTTTTCAACCGCGCCCTGCACCAGTTGCGCCTCTAGCAATAGCCGCAACTGCAGGATCTCTCCAGAAGCGGAGGCATCGAAAGGGACAACCTGTGCGCCACGGTACGAATCCCGGCTGACATAACCCTCCGCTTCCAGCAGTTTGAGCGCCTCACGCACCGGCGTGATGCTTAGATGTAACTGTTCTGCGATCTCTGCCTGCTTAAGGCGAGACCCCCGCGGATACATGCCGGAGATGATGCCCTCGCGCAGGTAGTCTGCGACCTGTTCCTCTTTTGTTCTGTAATCCATCATGTAATTGTCTGGAAGGATGATTTTTTGGGTGGCTGATACAAAAGCTATGAATTTAATGCCGGTTTCATCTTTCCGGCAGCGGATTGCGCTGCTGGAATTAGATTCACCTGAGTACCATTATTGCTGGACAATAATAATATATAGTATATCATGGCTTGGCAATAATCGTTATTAGGTCATGTTCGGTAACTGTGCGCTACTATATCGCGCCGTACGTCCTAGCCGCTGGGAAGCGGTGGTGTCGACCGTGCCGTTGATGGCGGATTAGTAAGGTTGTGCGACCCGTGCTATGCATTGGTTACAACCTGCTAACGATGTCTCATTCCATCAAGGAAAATTTTCACGCAATACTTGATGTGTTCATCCAGGTTCGTTGATTCTTCTGGTAGGGCGCCGGCCAACATTCCCCGAGCTGGGCCGCCAACTGCCATGCTGAGAAAAACTGCCGCTGCTGTTTCTGGCTTCTCTACCTGGATGGCGCCTGTCGCTGTATGGCGTCGAAACAGGTCCGCAAGAAAATCTACAACGGGTTTTGTTCCTTTTTTATACGCCAGGGTTAATATCTCAGGAAACCGATAGGACTCGGCACTAATCACGCGCTGTAGCCGTATACCAGTGGGGCTTAGAAACGCTTCGATACGTTGACGAGCCACTGAAATCAATGTGGTTTCCAGATCCTCAGTTTCAATTGCCTGTAATTTTTCGATGGACACAAGGTTGGCGTCGATAGCTCGTTGGACTGCAGCCTTGAACAAGGCCTCCTTATTGGGGTACAAGCCATAGATAGTACGTTTGGTCATGTGCATCGCAGCTGCAATGGCATCCAGTGTTGTTAACTCAAACCCCTTTTTCAGAAATAGATCCAGAGCCCTGTCCAGAAGCTCCAGATGGCGTAGTTCCGCCTGTTCGGCAGTAGGGCGTCCAGCTCGTGAACGACTTTTGGGCAATCTTTTTTCCATTGTGTTCATGCAGGAATTTGATAGATCTTTTTATTGCAGGTTATAGGGGGTATAGATATCGCCAGGGGTGAAATGTAGTTCCATTGGTTGTCCATAATAATGAAGGTGGAGTCATGGGCATAGAGCTCATTCCGCAATCTATAACCTGATTCATATCGACCAATAAGGGCTTGGCACCTTTTCGGGCACTATTATGCCTAACCATACTGTCGTTATCCATCGGCGATGCTGTTAGCAGTAATGTGGGATGCTCCAGGGTGGGGCGCTGTCTATACTTTTGATCGGATACGCCGCGATATAAAAATGAAGCGGCCCTTTTATGAGGCGCGACCATGCCGACTCAGTCTATAGACAATATGCGGCGATTGCTTATAAAATATATTATATATTATTTGGGGGTGGGGTGCTGTGTAGTGCAGCGTTCAAGGTGTTGTTATCCAGCAGCGACTGCTCACCCAGGTGAATGTGGATGAGGTTACGAAACAATGAGCAATCTGGCGGTAGAGGACAAGTACGAGGCTTGGGTGGGGCGTGAAGAGGCGCGTAGTGACCGTATCAATGAATCCGCCGTGCAGGCGATGGCCGCCACGCTGGACCTTGAGTCCGCTCCGGGCGCGGGCGATCCCCTGCCTCCGGGTTGGCAATGGCTTTTCTTTAATCCGGCAGTGCGTCGGAGTGAACTTGGTGTCGACGGCCATCCGGCCCGTGGAGGCTTCTTGCCGCCTATAACGTTGCCGAGGCGCATGTGGGCAGGGAGTCGGATCCGCTACCTGGCCGACCTGAGCGTAGCGTCGGAAGCTACGCGTCGAAGCAAAATCCTGAAAGTCCAAAATAAGGTCGGTAAGAGTGGGGCTCTGTGTTTTGTGACGGTGGAGCACACCACATCATACGGTAGTACACCTTGCATTGTTGAGGAGCAGGATCTTGTCTACCGCGAGGCCAATCAGCCAGGCGCAAGTTCTTCTCCAGCGCTCAAACGTTACGAAGGCGAAGCGCAATGGAGTTGCCACTTTGTGGCGGATACGACGTTGTTATTTCGCTATTCAGCACTTACCTTTAACGGTCACCGAATACACTATGATCAGGCATACGCACGTAACGAGGAGGGCTACCCAGGATTGGTCGTTCATGGCCCGCTTACTGCCACGTTGTTGCAGCAATTTGCACTCAACCACGGAGGTGGGCGTCGCCTGACCAGCTTTAGTTTCCGCGGTGTAAATCCGCTTTTTGTTGACCGTGCATTCCAGCTTGAAGGGCGTGAGGAAGACGGTAGTACGCTTTCCGTTTGGGCGCGGGGACCGGAAGGTGAACTGGCCATGTCGGCAACTGCCAGGTTCCGATAGGTTCTGTCCTTCCGGATTTCATTCATTATTTATTAAAGAGAGACAATAAAATATGGCACAGCATTTGAGCGGTCCCCCCAGATTGGATGGACAAGTGGCCCTGATTACAGGGGGAGCGGGTGGCATGGGTCGCGCTATCTCCAAGGTTTTCAAAGAGGCGGGTGCTTGCGTTGTGGCGACGGACATGGCCGAGAAAGAAGACCTTGGTGAGGGCATTGAGTATCGCCGTTACGATGTTGCCTCACGCGAGGATACGGACAAGGTGATCGATAGCGTGATCGCCGATTATGGGAAGGTTGATATTCTGGTCTTGTGTGCCGGGATCATTGCGCGTACGCCACTCGCTGAGAGTACAGATGAAGAGTGGGATGCCATGTTCTCGGTCAATGTGCGCGGTGTGGTCAATCCGGCGCGTAAACTATTTCCCCTCATGTGTGAGCGTGGCTTCGGCAAGATCCTAGCAGCCGGTTCCATCGCTGCCAAGAATGGCGGGGTTGCATCGGGGCCCGCCTATGTGGCAGCAAAGTCTGCCGTGCACGGCATGATGCGCTGGATCGCCAAAGCGGGAGCGCCCCATGGTGTGTATGCAAACACGCTAGCACCGGGGCCAGTGGAGACGGCGATGTGGGCTAACGTTACCGATAACCTAGCGCCGTCCGCTAATTCGACAGTGCCGCTGGGTCGCTTCGGGACTGCAGACGATATTGCGCAGGCTGCGCTGTTCTTGTGTTCCCCGGCGTCCAATTGGATTACTGGAACGTCGCTTGATATCAGCGGCGGGATGTGGATGGACTGAGGAAGGAAGATACAGTATGTCTGATAACTCAAAACCGGCAATTGGTTTCGTAGGCTTGGGGGTCATGGGCGGGGCGATGTGCCGGAACATGGCTCTTAAGCATGACGGTGACATTATCGCCTTTGACAGCCAGGCTTCCGCTTTCAGTGTTCTCGATGGCACGAAAGCCATACGCGTCGATTCTTTGGCTGAAGTAGCCGCGCAGGCAGAAATCATATTCCTGTCACTACCTGGAGGGCCGCAAGTTGAACAGGTCTGCCTTGGGGCGAGCGGTTTAACTGGTGGTGCGAGTTGCCCCTCCGTGATTGTGGATTTGAGCACAACTCCGGTGGAGGTGGCCCGCGCCGTTGCGGGGCGGCTCGCCGAGAGGGGTGTTGAGTTTGCTGACGCACCAGTAGCCCGTACCCGTGAAGCCGCGCAGCGTGGTGAACTGAGTATTATGGTTGGGGCAGAACGGGAGCTGTATGAGCGTATAGAGCCGCTGCTGTGTTATATCGGCTCGGATATCACTTATTGTGGTGGTGTGGGCTGCGGGCAGGTGGTGAAGCTGGTCAACAATGCGCTGGTGTTCGAGAACACCATGGCGGTTGCCGAAATGATGGTTGTGGGTGAGCGTGCGGGTGTTGAGCCTTCCGTGCTCCTCGACGCAGTTTCCAAAGGTTCCGGTGACAGCTTTGCGCTGCGTAACCATGCACGCAAGTCTATGCTGCCGCGAGAATTCCCGGAAAAATCATTTCCGCCCGAGTACGTGCTCAAGGATCTTGGCTACGTTCTGGAGCTAGCCTCCCAAATGGATGTAGCAGCGCACGTAACCCAGCTGGCGGAGCGCTATTACGCCGCAACCGCTAATAATGGATGGTCGGGACGTTATTATCCGGCTGTCATCGAAGTAGTCGACCGCAACATCGAATTGGCGCCGCCCGCAGAGGGGGCGACTAAGGATTGAAGTTACGCAAGGCCTCCCTTTGAGGTGGCGAACCAATTGAGGAGACACGAATGAAAAAAATAAAATTGGAAGGCCGGGTTGTCGCGACAGGGCTGGAGTTTCCAGAGGGGCCGATTGCGCTTTCCGACGGTAGCGTTCTGGTGGTAGAAATCGCGGGAGGCCGGTTGACTCGCGTGCTCCCAAATGGCGAGTTAAAGGCCGTGGCACAGCTTGGTGGTGGCCCCAACGGTGCAGCAATGGGGCCTGACGGATATTGCTATGTCTGCAACAATGGTGGTTTCAGTTGGCGCACTGACGATGGCTTCACACGGCCCACGGGTGAGGCGGCAGACTACAAGGGTGGTTCGATTCAAAAGGTAAACCTCTCAACTGGCGATGTTGAGATGATCTACACACACTGTGACGGAAAACCCTTGTACGGCCCAAACGATATCGTTTTTGACGGCGAGGGCGGTTTTTGGTTTACCGACTTCGGCAAAAAGTTTGAAGACCGGATCATGAACGGAGCGGTGTATTACGCGCGAACTGATGGCAGCCTGATTCGCCGCGTCGCGTGCCCCTTATTAACGCCCAACGGTATCGGCTTTTCGCCGGACGGTTCTACGCTGTACGTGAGTGAGACCGAGACTTGTCGGCTCTGGTCCTACCCTGTTAAGGAGCCTGGTGAACTAGATCAGGAACCCTGGCCGTCACCCAACGGAGGCCGGTTAGTGCACGGTTTGCCCGATTATCAGCGCTTTGATTCGCTGGCGGTTGAGGAGAGTGGAAACATTTGTGTGGCGACGCTAGTGAAGGGCGGCATCAATGTATTCTCGCCGGAGGGCGAGCTACTGGAGTTCTACGAGGCGCCCGAGGGGTACTGCACCAACATCTGTTTCGGTGGAGAGGACCGGCGTACCGCTTTTATTACCCTGTCAGGCTACGGACAGCTTATGGCCGTGACCTGGCCTCGTCCAGGTTTGCAGTTGACGGCCTGAATGGCCGCCTCCACTCTAGGCTTGATTTGCAATTAAAAATAATGCATCATGCATTATATATTAATCATCAATTAACACGATCATCGCGCTTCCAAATACAGGATCGAGTTGATCACACCAAATGCCCTTCGAGGTGTACAAGTATCACTGGTCAAGGGTCAATTTATTCCACGATATAATGCATTATGCATAATATATCATTTAATATGATCTTCAATATAGGAATACAAACGTGAGTACAGAAGCTATCCAGAGCCCAGTTGGAGCAGCGCCGGCTGAAGGGCGCATTACCGACGAAGCCGTTGCCGCCGCTAAAGCCATGATCGGACTACAGCTGCGTCCCGAAGGGCCATACTTGCAAGACGCGACCGCAGATACACTGCGCAACTGGTGCAACGGGATTGGGGACCTCAACCCGCTGTACCGGGACTACGGATACGGCCCCAGTACCCGCTACGGCACCATGGTGGCCCATCCGATGTTTCCTATGGCATTTGGCTGGTTGGGTCGTACACGCTGGGGGCTGCCGGGTGTGCACGGCTTTTACGCCGGTAATGACTGGGAGTTGTTCCGTCACGTGCGTCCTGGTGATCGTATCACTGCGATTGAGCGCGTCGTGGGCGTAGAGGAGAAGCAGAGCAAGTTCTCCGGCCGTCTGGTGTTGCAATATGTCGAGGCCTGTTATTACAACCAGCATAGCGAACTTGTTGCTCGTGCGCTTGGTACCTGCACCCGCCATGAACGCAAAGCAGCGCGTGACACCGGTAAATACGACGATATCCAACAGCATGAATACACAAATGAAGAGCGAGACCGCATCGACCAGGCAGTGCTTGATGAGCCTAAGAATATCCGCGGTGCCAATCCCCGTTTTTGGGAAGATGTAGAGGTGGGTGAAGAATTGCCTCCTATCGCTCGCGGCCCGTTGTCTTTGATGGATACCATGGGCTTCCTGGTAGGCTGTGGTCGTGGCCACACCCATGGGGTCGTGCTGCAGGCAGCGGTTAAGCACCCAGGCCACTTCTTCCGCAATCCAGAAGCGGGCGGCGGCGTTGAATATACCGGCATCGGCCATCACCGCGAGTCAGTAGCCAAAGAGGTTGGTGTGCCCGGCACCTACGACTACGGTCCCCAGCGCTCCTCCTGGATGTGTTCTCTTGTGACTAACTGGATGGGTGATGCGGGCTTCCTCAAGCGTGTACGCACCCAGATGCGCCGCTTTAACATTATGGGTGACACAACTTGGTGTAAAGGTAAAGTTGTGAAGAAGTACGTCAAGGACAAGACACCGCTGGTGGATATTGAGCTGGCTGCAGAAAACCAACGCGGTGAAGTGACCACACCCGGTCTGGCCACAGTGGCTTTGCCATCCCGTGACGTAAGCCTGCCAGCTTTTATCGACGGCTCGGGTTGCGATCTTGAGTTACCAATCATCCGTTAATACCCTCGTTATTCTCTCGAGGAAAATCCACGATGCAACAAAACGGTTTGAACGAAAGTGGTAGCCTGCCCCTGGCAGGCTGCGTCGTCGTCGAAAGATCGCGAACAGTGGCCGCAGCCTACGCTGGGCGTTTGCTTGCAACGATGGGAGCCGATGTGGTGATGCTCGAGCCAGAAGCCGGTTCGCCTCTGCGAAAGGCCCCGCCCATGCTCGACGGTGGTAAGGGTCACAGCGCGCTCTTTGCTTACCTCTCGGTGGGTAAGCGCAGCGTCGTATGCGACCTCGAATCGGCTGATGGGCAGCGGGTGTTGGAGCGCGAGCTCGACAAAGCTCACATCCTCATCAACGATACGCCACTTGCCGAACGTATTGCCCAGGGGTTGGCCCCTGAGGCAATCGACAAGCGGTTCCCCTCGCTGGTGCACGTTAGCATATTGCCATTCGGCGCCAGCGGGCCGAAAGCTGATTGGGACGGAGAAGAGTCCAACCTTATGCACGCCAGTGGCGAAGGTTTTCTGCTACCCAATGGCTTTTCCCGCGAATTATTTCCCGATCGTCCCCCCCTTAAGATCTACGGCCATTTTGCCAGTTATCAGGGTGGCAGCGTAGCTGCACTCTCAGCGTTGTCTGCGTGGTGGGCGGTTCCCGAGATAGGCGGTCAATACATTGACGTGTCAGTGCAGGACGCCATGCTGTTATGTGGCGCTTTTGCGCTGCAACGGCTGGGTGACGGCTCGCTGGAGCACCGAGCCACACGGAGCTTCCGTTACGGTGGTGTTTTCGAAGCCAAGGACGGATTCGTCGAGCTTCTTACCCTTGAGGACCGGCAATGGGAGTCCCTGGTGAAGCTGCTTGGCCATCCAGCCTGGGCAGCCGACGAGGCGTGGCGGGATCCGCTGGAGCGCAGCCGGCGCGGCAATGAGATCAACCACCATATTCGCGAGTGGATGGCTCGCCACGATGTGGATATTATCGTAAAAAACGCCCAGGAACTTGGCGTCCCTGCGGCCAAATACCGGACACCCGCCGATGTAGTCAACGGCGAGCAGGAGCGTTCGCGAGGACTGTTCGCACCGGCCACGCTTACGGATGGGCGTCAGGCTGATGTGCTGTTGGCCCCGTATCAGTTTCGCTGTACGCCGTTGCAATTCGGCGGCGGTGTGCCGTCACTAGGTGAGACAGGTCAGCATGTTGCGGCCCAGGAGGTAACGCCATGAGTCAAGCTGCAGCCCCTTTAGCTGGTGTTCGCATCGCAGACTTCACCATTCACGCGGCCGGACCGTTCGCCACGCACGTGTTGTCTCAACTGGGCGCTGAGTGTATCAAGATTGAAAGTAAGACACGCCCCGACGCATTTCGCAAGCCACATGCTGTTTATGGCCGCATGACGGCGGCTACCTTCGATCAGGTGTCGGCCAACAAGCTTTCTGTGCGCCTGAATCTTAAGAAGCCCGAGGCGGTGGAGCTCGCCAAGCGAATTGTGGCGGTATCAGACGTGGCCGCGGAAAGTTTTCGTCCGGGTGTCATGACGCGGCTGGGACTGGATTTCAACGAGTTGTGCAAGGTCAAGCCCGACCTCGTTATGCTGTCTCTGTCATCCTCTGGCCAGAATGGTCCCGACTCCCATTTTGCCGGTTACGCGCCCTTGTTCGGTGCATGGGGTGGGCTCGGCTGGATGACTGGGTATAGCGATGGCCCTCCTGTGGAGATGCGACATGTTATGGATCACTCTGCAGGCTTGCATGCTGTGGTAGCCATGGTAGCTGCGCTCCACCAGCGTCGACGCACCGGGCAGGCCCAGTATATTGACCTCGCTGCACGCGAGGTTGCTTCGGCCATGATCGGCGACGCGCTTGTTGAAGCTAGCCTGGGCATCGAACCCGTGCGTCCGGGTAACGGTGATCTGGCGATGGCACCCCACGGGGTATATGCTACCGCTCAACCTGATCGGTGGCTTACTGTTGCAGTTCGTGACGATGCCGAGTGGCGAGCGCTGCTTGGTGTTCTTGGGCAGGACGACGTTGCGGCTGATCCGCGTTTCGCCTCGGTACAGACGCGTCGGCAACATCAACAGGAGCTCGATGCGCTGATGACACAGTGGCTTGCGCCATGCAATGCAGATGAAACAGCGGTACGTTTACAGCAGGCAGGCGTCTGTGCCCACGTCTCCTGGAACATGCAGGACATTGCAGATGACGCCCACTTGCGCGCACGCGGATCCGTGACAGATGTGAGTGGTCCGAACATCCCCAAGCGGGCTGTCGTAGGAGCACCGGCGCAGTTTTCGAAGACGCAGGACGTCGGTATTCGCCGGTTGACTCCCGCATTGGGCCAGGATGAAGATTATGTATTCGGCGAGTTACTGGGCCTGAGTTCTTCCCAGCGCGCCGATCTTGAGGAGCGCGAGGTTATCCTTTAAACGGAACCTGGTTGAACTTCGATCTATCGTATTATTTAAACTTGAAAAGGATTGCATCATGAGCAACTCTATTTACCTCGTTCTCGATATGATGAACGACCTCGTTCACCCCGACGGACCGAACGGCAACGCCCCCTATGGTCAGCAATCCCGTGAGCGCCGCATTGTGGAAAACACCCGCACGGCGATTGATAAGGCCCGTACTGCAGGCGTACCGATCGGCTTTGTACGCGTGGGTTTCTCACTCGACTACCGCGAGTGCCCGCCCAATTCGCCGATTTTCTCCAACGCACGTAAAAACGGGATCTTCAAGCTCGGTGGGTGGGGTACTGAAACACATCCAGACCTTGGTCAGCAGCCTGAAGATTTCGACATCGTCAAGCATCGGGTAAGCCCATTTTACGCTACCAGTCTTGAAGCCATTTTAAGAGCGAAAAGCATCACTCGAATCTACTGCTCGGGCATCTCGACAAATGCTGTGGTGCAGGCCACAGTGCGTGAAGGGCATGACCGCGACTACGAGATCGTGGTGCTCGAGGATTGTTGCTGCGGTTTGACAACGGAAGAGCACGACATCGCAATGAAGAGTATGGAGCGTTTTTGTCACATTTCGAGTACCGCCGATGTCGTCTTCGAGTGAAGTCCTTATGGAACGCATCGCGCGCAGTCTCCTCTTTGTACCTGGCGATCGGCCGGACCGGTTCGAGAAGGCAGCGTCGTGCGGTGCCCATGAGGTAATTCTCGACCTGGAAGATGCTGTATCTCCCATTGCAAAGGGGAAAGCTCGCGATGAAGTCGCTGCGTGGCTGTCCCAATCCCGTTCTGCGATCGTGCGTATCAATGCAGCTGACACCTCGTGGTTTCAGGAGGATATCAGTATGGTGCAATCAGTCCCCTCGGCAACGGTAATGTTGCCGAAGGCCGATCCCGATTCTCTCGCCCAAACTGCCGCAGCACTGCCGGGATGCACTATCATCGCCTTGCTCGAGACAGGAAAGGGCTATTTTGGGCTGCGTCAGCTGGCGTCTGTCCCGGGACTTTCGCGCATTGCTTTTGGGAGCGTGGATTTCAGTGCTGAGACCGGGATAGTAGATGAAGGTGAATCAATGACCTCTGTCCGGACCCAGATTGTACTTGAATCCTGTCATGCTGGCCTGGCGCCGCCGATTGATGGTGTTAGCGTGGCTTTTACTGATGAGGAGTTGTTGCGGAACGATGCAATTCGCTCACGTAAACTTGGATTCGGTGGAAAGTTGTGCATTCATCCGCGGCAAGTGGCAGCAGTAAACTCTGCTTTTTGTCCCACAGCCTCACAGGTGGAATGGGCGCAGCGTGTTCTGGCCGCTTTTGAAGAGAGCAACGGCGCTGTAACAACCGTTGATGGCCTGATGGTGGATAAACCGGTGGTTGAGCAGGCACGTTGTATCGTTGCTGAAGCGGATGAGCATTGCAATTAAAGCCCGTAAGGCCATATAAGCATAAGAGGGTAGCGACTCAATGCATTACAATCCACACGCGGACATTCGCCAGTTGCGCGCTTTTATTGAACTAGCTATTATTATACAACAGTGTCGATATGTTAGGTAGTGTCAATTGATGGGAATCTAAGATGCTACTAAATGTTTATATGCCTGATAATATAACAAAGGGATGACAATGACTTTATTCTTAATCAGCCGCTTACGATTGAGCTTTTGGGTCCTTGCAACCTGTTTTCTGCTCAGCGTCCTGTGCAGTGCTATACAAGCGGCACCGGCACCCTCTGGGGAAGACGCAGCCTTGCAGTCATCGCCGATAAGAAACTTTTCCCTTCCTACCACCATAAGCCCCGAAGCTCAGGCTTTTTTGAAAACAAGATACGCTAGTCCTGGCAAGGTTCCACCAACACCACGTACAGTGGAAGAGTGGAAAGCAAGGCAGGAGCGATATCGACAGGTCTACGGTCGAGCGGATTTACAAAAAGCGCTGCAACAGTCACAAGCATTCGACATTGGAAAGCAAACAATTGCCGACGTGACCGTCCGCACCATCCGTCCCGCAACCATAGCAGCCCAAAATCAAGACCGCGTTTTAATCCAGCTTCACGGCGGCGGTTACGTCTACGGTGATGACGACATGACGGTGATTGGAGCTATCCCCATCGCCCTGCGCTCCCAAATCAAAGTGATTTCCGTCGACTACCGCATGCCGCCAGAGGCCCCGTTTCCGGCGGCGGTGGAGGATGTCGTAGCGGTATACCGAGAGCTGATCCGGCATTATCCACCCGAAAATATCGGTATCTTTGGTTCTTCGGCCGGTGGCGGTCTGACAGCTGCAGTCACGCTGGCCATTCGCGACCAGGGATTGCCGCTGCCCAGTGCGGTGGCTCTGATTACCCCATGGTCAGATCTGAGCAAATCCGGTGATAGCTACGAGACGCTCGCCGGACTGGATCCTGTTCTGCGTAGCTATGAGGCCGGTCTCGCTAGTTTCGCTACTCTCTATGCCGGCGACTCAGGCCTCAAAAAACCACTGGTGTCGCCAGTTTATGGGGATTACCGCAAAGGCTTTCCGCCGGCCTTGTTGTTATCGGGCACGCGGGACTTGTTCCTTAGTTGCACTGTACGTTTGCACCGCAAACTACGCCAGGCAGGCCAGCCAGCTGAACTCCATGTCTTTGAAGGCATGTGGCACGGCTTCCATGGCAACAATAAACTCCCTGAAGCACAGGATGCCCTCAATGAAATCGCAAATTTCTTCAAGCGCCACCTTGGACAACCACACAGCTAAATTGGGCTAAGGCGACATAAATTAAAAAATGGCAATGAAACGCCAGCATCGAGATTTGTCGCTGGACTGCATCCAAAGATTGTATTTATGGCAGCAAGTTCTCGTAGCTCAACTACTGCTACAATAAATAGGAATGGTTGATAATGATGGATAGAAATGCCCTCAAGCGAAATTTACCGATCAAGGTTTTGTTGGTTGCGTTAATACTGGCAGCGCTGCAGGGATGTAGCATGCATACACAGCCGCGCAATGTTATCCTCTTTATCGGTGATGGAATGGACGACCACCAGATCACCATCGCTCGCAATTACCTAAAGGGAGCGAAGGGGCAGCTGGCCATAGACCGGCTGCCTGTTCGTGGTGCTGTGCAGGTCCTCACGGTCGATGAAAACAATCCTCAACAACCGGTCTATGTCGCCGATTCTGCCAACAGTGCCACAGCGATCGCCACAGGTGTTGTGACAAGTCGTGGCCGCATAGCCACGACTGCAAATACTGACAGGGATCTACGAACGATCATCGAGCTGGCTGAGGCCGAAAAACTGCACACCGGTATTGTCACCACTGCAGCTATTACCGATGCCACGCCTGCATCCTTTGTGGCTCACGTGAGCAATCGCGGTTGTCAAGGACCCAGCACCATGGTCGCGGCTTCACGCTTCGGGAGTTCTTTTAAAGGTTGCGAAAACGACTTGATTGGCAATGGAGGGGCTGGTTCTATCGCTGAACAAATTGCCGCTTCTTCCGTTGAAATTTATCTGGGGGGTGGTAGCAAGTTTTTTGCCTCGTCTGTGGAAGAGGGAAAAAGTGTCATGGAGCAGGCGAAAAACAATGGCTACCAGATTATTGAAAGGGCGGAGGAGTTAAATAAAAGCTTTACTCAAGACAAGGTCCTGGGTCTGTTTGCCGAAAAGGAGATGCCCGTTCGTCTAATGGGGGAAAACGACCGCGCGGCAGAATTTCTTGAAATAGTTGACAATAAAGCGGTTGAGCCACAAGCCTTTGCCTGCGTGCAAAACCCGCAAGCAGTAAAAGTTCCCAGTCTTAAAGCTATGACCGAAACCGCTATCAAGCACCTCAATAGTAAAAACGATCGGGGTTTCTTTTTGATGGTGGAATCGGCCTCCATCGATAAGCAATCCCATATGCGCCGGCCTTGTGGTAGCATTGGTGAACTGGAGCAACTGGATGAAGCTGTACAAGCCGCCCTATCATTTGCTGCTAGTAATCCCAATACACTGATATTAGTCACCGCGGATCACGGTCAAGCCGCACAGCTGGTACCTTACCCCAGCCTGTTTCAGGGCAGGCCAAAGGCCCATAGCATTGGTCACCTGGCGGTAATCAAAACCCCAGAGGGTAGTCTGATGGGCATTAATTATGCCACCAATGACACCATTCTAGAGGAACACACGGGCGCTCAAATTCCACTGCTGATGAACCACAAGACCAGCACCCAATTAAACGGAGTGATCAGACAGCCACAACTGTTTACCCTGATGCGAGACTTCCTGAAGCTTTAACTTTGATATATTTCTTTAAGCTACTTTGATCACTAATACGGCTTTCTGCGTATGCCGAGGCGGAAGAAAAGTTTTGAAAAGACCACGCAAAGCACAGTAAAGCTGGCGGCCAGCAAGCCAACCTCTAGCCAACTTAAATCGAAGGCCGGTTTTAACAAGAGTGCGGGCAGTAAAGACTCCGGAATCTGATCGATAAAAAGGGCCTGTGCGCTGGCGTCGAGGCCCAAGCGTCGCTTGGTAAAGCTCGATAGCATGTCCCCAAGCATAGCCCGCGCCCCGGCATAGGCACCAATTTGGAAAGGGTATCCCATAACCGGTGCTATTACGGCGCACACAATCACAGCGACTAGCAGGCCGCGCCAGGTTTTGCTCTTGCCGAGAAGTGGGCGACCATCAATAAAATTTCTTCCAAAGTCAATGGGGTGGGCGAGGGTATCTCCCATGCATCGGGCCAGTAATACCGGAGTGCTGTTGGCGGCAATTACCAGAATAAGCAGGTGTACAAAAGCGGCTGACATGTCATTGCCCGGTTGCATTTCTCATTGACGTCAGCGTTGGCATAAGCGTTTCTCCTGCCACTGATACAGTTATGGAGCAAAGCAATAGCCGCCGTTGACTGGGTAGGTTTGCCCTGTAATCCAGGCTGCTGCATCTGAGCACAGGAACAGTGCCATATGGGCAACATCTTCGGGTTTGCCGAAGCGGCGGATTACGTAACGCGCTAGCTGGGCTTTCGCCTGGTCACTGCCCAGGAATTCGGATTTGGCGGGCTCCTCGAGTGGCGGTTCCAAACTGGACAGGGAAATGTTGTTGCAGGTAATGCCGTAGCGGCCTGCCTCTTTCGCCAGGGATCGCATAAAACCGGCGGCTCCGGCTTTGGCGGCAGAGTAAGCGGCCAAACGGGATTCACCGATTCGGCCTGAGTCAGACACGATCGTCACCACACGGCCCCGGTGCTGCTTGACCATGCCGGGCAAGACGCTGTGACAGCAGTTCATCACGCCCTTGAGGTTGGTGTGAAAATAGCGGTCCCACTCCTGTGGGTCGGTTTCCCAAAACAGGGGTGAGTGCCTTATGCTTGTGTCGGGGCCGGCATTGCCGGCGTTATTCACCAGAATCGAGATAGGCCCGAGAGCATCTTCGGCGTTTGCCATAGACACTTTCACGGATTCGATATCGCCAACATCGGCAGGGGCGGGTACAGCGGGTACGCCCAGGGCCTGGATTTCCTCCGCCACGGCTTGTGCGCGCTCTGCGACGAAGTCATTAATAGCGACTCCACCAGCATTGTGGCGAGCGAGGGTGAGGGCGATGGATTTTCCGGCGCCCTGGCCCGCGCCAGTAACGAATGCGACCTGTCCGCCCAGGTCCAGGGGGTCATTTCCAATCATCTTGAGCCTCTCGTTTAATTACCTTGAGTGCGACGTTAAATAGTTAAGCAAATCAATCAGCGTGTCGCAAAAATATTTACATTTATTGGCCTTTCCTGCCTGCGATTTATATCGCCTGTTTTGCTTCTTGACTGTGTGATACGTATTATAAAATATTCTGTTTATATCGAATATGCCAAAACATAATCGTCTATCGACTAGTAGTAACTGCAACCAAATAAGTAGAGTATGAACAATCAGGAGAAGCATTTCTATGAAAATATTCCGTTCTTATGCCTTCGGTGGTATCGATTCGTTAAAGTTGCAAGAAACCAAGGCACCGGGCCCGATTGCTCCGGGCCAGATCCGTATTGCCGTAAAGGCAGCATCGATTAATTACCGTGATCTTCTGGTGTTGACCGGTGGCTTGGGGAAAATCGGAGCGGAAGGGTTAATTCCCTGTTCTGATGTAGCTGCTGAAGTAGTCGAAGTCGCCCCTGATGTGCAGCGCATCAAGGTCGGGGATCGTGTGGCGCTGACATTTATTCCCGACTGGTTCGGAGGGCCATGGCGGGACACCATAGTGCCGATGACTCGCGGTTTTCCGCTGCCGGGTGTCATGCGCGAGGAGATGGTGGTTCACAACAGCGAAGCGGTGGTGCTGCCTGGAAATTTGAGTTTTGAAGAGGGTGCGACGCTGCCTTGTGCTGGAGTGACAGCCTGGCACTCACTCTGTGGCGAAGCGCCGTTATTGCCGGGCATGTCAGTGTTGTTGCAGGGAGCAGGTGGCGTCTCTGTGTTTGCACTGCAGTTTGCCAAATTGTTTGGTGCAAGGGTGATTGCTACTTCCTCCAACGACGAGCGCTGCCAGCGACTGAAAGCCTTGGGGGCTGATGAGACAATCAATTAGGGGTTCGGTTGCCAACGCCCCGAGATTAACATTACTTGGCTGAAAGCCGCATGATCATTGGGCTGCAGAGGTGCACTTTATTTCAGTCGAGCCCCTTCTGCTCAATATTTGACCTATATGGCGTG